>JAEEGG010017678.1_pt1 | contig 14632 bp, 8 predicted proteins | sample 9134161 | NCBI WGS metagenome assembly JAEEGG01 (sample SAMN16246543, study PRJNA631951) | gut metagenome | biome: gut microbiome; feature: rumen; material: CR-attached | host: Bos | place: Iran: Karaj | collected 2018-10
TGAGCGTGCCGCCCGCGTAGGAGAAGTGTGAGAGGTCCGCGGCGTTCACGCCCGTGAGGAACGTGAACGGAGCGACGATGCCTTCTGGCGCGGTCACCGTCACCGCGTCGCCTGCGGTTGCGAACTCGACCGTCGCCGCGTTCCACGGGGCGCCGCCGTTCGCAAGCGTCACGCCGTTCGCCAGCTGGACGGTGCCTTCGCCGACGATGCGGTTGGTGAACGACACGCCTGGGGCGATCTTCAGCACCGTTCCCTCGGCCAACTGCACCGGCGCACTGCCGAGCTGCCCGGCGGCCTCGACGCGCAGAAGGCCTTCGTCGACGAATGTGCCGGCGGTCAGCGCGGGCAGAGTGCCGTAGTTCTTGATGTAGTCGGAAACGCCCATGAATGTGTCGGTCATGACGAGCGTTCCCGCGCCGGTCTTGCGCAGGGATCCTTCGCCCGCGATGCCGATGCCGCACGTAACGATGATGCCTTCGGGAACGTTTACCGTGAGCGTGACGTGGGTGTTGAAGTTGATGCCCCAGTCGGAATGGTTGGACGCCAACTGCAGGCCCAGAAAGTTGAAGTCCGCCGTGGCGGTGAGCGTCGTGTCGACCATAAACCTCCAATAGTAGTCCTGCACCAGTGCGCCCATGCCGCCCGAGCCGACGACGAGGTTGGGGATGTACGAGCCGGCGATGGAGTGGCCGCTCTTCGCGATGCGGTTCGCCTTGAGCGTGCCGACGTTGCCCCTGCGGCCGAAGTGCGATTCGTTGGAAGAGGACGAGTTGTACGTCTGCACTATCATCTCGCCGCTAACTTCCAGGTAGCCGTCGATGTCGATGTCGCCGATGTCCCAGCCGTTCGTGACGCACGAGAAGTACGCGCTGGCGCCCTCGTCGAGTCTGAAGAAGGATCGGTGGCTTGTCTGCAGGCCTGTGAGAAGCTGTCCATGCACAGTCGAACCGGCTGGGACAGTCCACGGGCGGTCGGCATCCGTTCCGCAAAGCGCCGCCGTCCAGTCCTCCGTGAACGTGAAGTCGCCCTGCAGCGTGCGACTCAGTTCCGAGCCGGCGATGGTGCGCAGCGTCGCATCCGGGTACTTGGCGGTCACGCCGCCAGGGAACTTCACCGCGCCATGGCTGTTTTGCATCGCGAAATACGTGCCGAGGAATGCCACCGGGCAATTGAACGTGGAATCCGCCATGGAATCGCTTATGATTCCGCGCTCAATCGTGACGGTACGCGAGCCGGTGAAAGTCACGGTTCCGTTCCCCGCAAACTGGATGCCGTCAACCATGACGTTGGAGTCGATGACAACGTCCGCCGCCTTGTCAAATACGAGATAGTCGGTGCTGTTGAACTGCTGCGTGCTGCCGGGCCTGCCGCCCCAGTTGCCTGCGTCGGAGACGCTCGACGTCTGGCCGCCGCCAGTCCACGTGTACTTGACGATCTTGCGCACGCTGACCGAGTCGATCGCCGTTGCGACGTCACCCGAAGCCATCAGCGCCTCGAAAATCAAGGAATATGAACCGGCGGCGTATATCTCCACGTCCCTGTACCAATACTGGAGCGACGTGTCGGTGGTGGATATGGTGTCGAGCTTCTTGTTGTCGAACCACACATTTACACTCTGCCCGGTGTGGCCTGGACGAGCCGCCCACTTGAAGGAGATGCGGTATGTGCCTGGTTCGTCGACGACCAACGTCTGCGAAGCAGAAGCGGTGTAGTCCACATACGACTGAAGGAACAGCGCAAATCTGCCGACGTCCAGCTTGTTGTTCATCCATGTGCCATCGGGCTTTGCGATGCCGCCGTGCACCGTAACGTCCCAGCCCGGGCTGCTGTATCCGTCCTTGCCCGCATACGAGCCCCACGTCTGGTCAGTCGCGCTGCAATCCTCGAAGTCACCGTTCTGCACGACCTCCGTTCCCGCAGCGCACACATACGCCATCAGCGACGCTGTGGCTACGGCGGCACATTCCGCAATTTCCTTGAATGATCTCATAGCAATCTCCTCCTTAAACTTACACTCGGACGTCGTCCAGATTCCATCCGTCCCGATACGGACGCACACGCAGTAGCTTGTTCGCCTCTTCGTCGTTCGTATAGCGCACCGACTTCATGTCGAACGCGAGCTTCTTCCCTCGCATGATCGAGTGCATCGCCATCTGCGAGATGACGTCCGAATGCCAGCCCTTCTCCACCTGCGTCATCACGCACTCCTTACGGCCCTCGGCAATTGCGGAGACGAAGTCGGCGATCACACCACCCTTGTAGTACGGCAGTGTGATCGGCATCTTGCCGGGCTTGAGCGCAGTCTTGGCGATGTCGGGAATAGAGGTTTTGAAGCCTCGGTCTTCGCCCTGCGCCCAGCCTTTGGTGCCAACGAACCTTAGGCCGTGCTCAAGTCCGTAGCGGTTGGTGGCATTGTCCACGAACTTGATGCGCAAGCCGTCGTCATAGGTCAAACCAACATCCCACGCCACCACGGTGTCAGTAAGGCTGGAACCTGGATAGAGGAACGTGCCGAACCCGTTCACCTCTACCGGCATCTTGTCCTCGCGCCGCAGTCCAAACTGGGCAAGGTCCAAGTAGTGGCAGCCCCAGCACTGCAGCATTCCATTCGGAGAATACTGGCTGACGAACTCCATTGGCCAGATGGAGAGCTTCTTCTCGTTGAACGGCGTGACCTCGCAGGGGCCGCACCATCGGTTCCAGTCCATCCAATCTGGAACAGGCTGCTCGGGCATGTGATCCCAGTGCCTGTTGCCCACCGTGGAGCAGATCACCTCCTTGATCTCGCCAAGCTCTCCATTGAGCGCGAGCTCTGCCGCCCAGCGGAAGTTAAGGTCGCAGCGGCGCTGGAAGCCCACCTGGAACACCACGCCCTTCTTCTTCACGGCCTCGACGATCAACCTGCCTTCCTCCACGCTCGGCGCGAACGGCTTCTCCATGAAGACGTGCTTGCCGTTCTTGACGGCGAGAAGCGTGATGTAGGGATGCCAGTGCAGGTTGGTTATCACCGCCACGGCGTCCACGTCGGGCGCAGTGCATACTTCGCGGAAGTCGCTCACGGCGCGCACGCCGTGGTTCTTGCCGTATGTGCGCTCCACGAGCTTAGTGGCCCAGCCGGACGTAAGGCGGCGGCGGTTGCAGTCCGCCATCGCCACAAGACGTATCTTCGGATTGCCAAGAAACGCAGGCACATCGCCGCCGGCGCGCGCCCCCAGGCCAACCACGCCCAGCGCGATCTTGTTCGAGGGCGCGTCCTTGCCCAACACCGACGCCGGCACCACCACGGGCGCCACGCCTGCTGCAAGCACGCCGCCGAGAAAACCTCTTCTGCCCATCTCGGCGTTACATCGCGAATGGGCGGCCTTATCTGTCATATCCATTGTTTCTCCTCTTTGACAAAAAACGACCTTACAAACTAGGCACACAAAATATTACCATATTTTTACTTCAATCCGCAAGCCGAAACCAACGAGTTGTAAGCTACAACTACGCTCCAATACCCGTCAGGGCGAGGGACGTGAACAGTAAGCGCGGTTAGCTTCCCCGTCAGTGCGACATTTTTGCTTCGCCAGTCACCCGCGTCATCGCGCGACTTTCATTCAAGGAGTTCGGCGGCCGTGGCGAATTCCGCGCGTTTCTTCGTGTAGTAGCTCCAGAAGGCGCGCTCCTCCTCGCTCCACACGGCCCCCTCCTCGTAGTCGCCGCAGAACGGAACGCCGAGATCGACCCAGCACGCGAGCGTGCGCTTCTCCGCGTCGGTGATTCCCTTGGCGTGTCCCTTGTCGAGACGCTCCGTGAAGAGACGGCTTATGCGCGAGCCATGCGTGAGCGGCGGAAGGAGCGTCGGCTCGGACGCTGAGCTGATCCAGTTCACGTATCCGTTCTTCGCGTATGGATCCGCCACCCAGCGTCCGTTCTTGTCGCGGAAGTTGCCGTTCAGAAATTTCGGTTCCAGCTGATGCGGTATGACGAGGTGGTTGAACGGCGGCGAGACGTGACGCGCCTGCGTGAGCGTCAGGTACGCGCGCGACCAGTTGCGGCACGAAAACATGTCGCGCACCGGCATGCCCGTGAGATCGGGGATTCCCGCGTTGCTGTGCGGACTGTGGCAGCGGACGCATCGCCGCTCGAGAATCGGCTGGACGTCCTTCGCGAAGCTGAATCCGCGCTTCGGGAGCTTCACCTCGGCGATCGCGTCCAGCGCGGCGGCCTTCGTGGCCCTGAAATCCGGCGCGATGTTCGCCGGTTCATGGCAGCCCACGCAGCTCGCCGTCTCGCCTGGCTGCAGAACGGTCCAGCTCCGCATCGTCTGCACCATGCGTCCGTTTTCGTCGAGCAGCTGGAAGAAGATCGGCGCCCGCACTGGCGCCCGGAACGCGACAGAGCCATCCTCCGCCACGGGCACCTCGCCGAGGACGCGCTTGACGTCCCATGTGCCATTGCCGAGCGCCGGCGGCGTGGACGAAACGCCCCCGCCTCCTGGGCCGCCGTTGCTGTTGAAGCCAACTCCCGCCTGACGGTATTGAAGCGACACCACTCGCAGCGACTTGACGGTTCCCCGCACGACGCCCTTCATCGCCTCGCCGGCGTACACGTCCTGTACCGCCACCATTCCGGTCTTCAGCTTCTCGTCCGGGCGTACGGACGCCACCTTCGGCAGCGTCCGCGCGCGCACCGGCACGGGCCGGCCGCACGGAGCCTTGCCCCTCTGCGACACAAGAAGTTCCCGCGCCCCGTCTACGTCTGTCCAGTACAGCGCGAACGGCGCCCTGTGGTCGATGTACTGCAGGCGCCCCCGTGCATCGCGCCTCCATCCCTGCGGGAGATACGAGAGGACGACGTTCCGCTCGTCAACCGGGTACGGATACATCGCGAGGCGTCCATTCTGTCCGTCTACGTCTACGCCCTTGCGCGCCTTCGCGCGGCGGAGGGGCGCAAGTTGCCATGCGCCGTCCGCCTCCTCGCGTCCCTCGCGCGGGTCGAACCGCATCAGCTCGCCCGGCTGTAGCGTGTGGTGTCCTGTGCAGACGCCGAAGAAGAGCTGGCTTCCCGGCACGGCGCGCGCGTGGAGGAGCGAGGTCGGGAACCACGAGTTGCCCCCGTAGAGCGCCCGCTGGTTGGTGCCGTCGGCGTTCATCGAGAAGAGCGGCTGCGTGAACATCTGCGAACGGTCGTTGTAATCCCAGCGCGTGTAGAGGATGCGTCCGTCCCATGCGAGCGCCGGATAGTTGTCGTGGACCTGGTCGAACGAGATGCGAGTGATGTTGGAGCCGTCCGCTTCGCAGCGGTAGAGATTGCTCACCTCGTTGCGCGACACGCAGTCCACCACCTGAATGCAACGCGTGGAGTTGAAGAGGATGCGTCCGTCGGGAAGGTAGCAGCCCTCGTAGTCCGCAACGGCCTTGCCGTGCGTCAGCTGCCGCACGCTCCGGTCGGCAAGCGTCATCTCGTAGAGATGGAAGTCGTCGCCGTCCGCGCTTGCCTTGAACGAGTAGAGGATGCGCGTTCCGTCCGGCGATACGTCAACGTCGCGAAAGCATCCTTCCTTCGTCTCAAGAAGCACGGTCTCCTTCCACAGCCCCGAGGGATCATATTCCGCCAGGCAGAGCGACGACCCGATTGCTGCGTAGCTGCGCCATTCCTTCGCATCGCTTAGCGCCTCTGTGTACGCGTAGTGGCTGCCGCCCATGACGTAGTGGCGGCAATACACCCACTTCTTCGCGAACGCGGCTACAGGTGCGAGACGTCGCGCGCGCCGCGCAAGCATCTGCGCGCGCCACGCCTCGTGCGACACGTTGTTCGTAGCCGCCGCGCCGTCCTGCGTGAGCCAATCCACCTCCAGCTCGTCCGCCGCAGCCACCATGGCAACTACAAACACCGCAACCATCAAGCCCAGTCTTTTCATCATTGCCTATGTGCTCCATTCATTACGGGCGCTTTTCCCATTCCCGGAAGCCCGCCTACATCCACTTTATTGCCAAGGCAATAATATTGCCTTAGTGGGGCGCATTATATCATATCACCGGTTTCACGGCAATCATCATTCCCAGTTCTCAGATATTCCAAAAATGCCGGCTTGCGGCTTCAATTCGTTTCGCCGCCCCCCCGGGATTTTGAAGCATTGAGGTGCTTTTTGCGAGTGCGGGGCGTTTTCCGGCAATGCGTTGCCGACCTCCGCATTGCTGCGGGGGTCCGAAGGGCTCGGCTTGTGGGATCGGAACGCCGCGTCCGTTTCGCCGTCAGAGGTTCTTGCGGCACATGAGCCTGTAGCGGGCCACAAGCATGACGCATCCGAAGTGCCGGATGTAGGTGCGGAGCTCCTCGCACCAGAGCACCTGCGTCATTTTGCGGCATCCGGTCTCGAGCCTCAGCAGGAAGCCGCGCTGGAACATCTGCCACAGCGTCCACGCGATCTGCATGAGGTAGTACCACACCTTGTTGGCGTTCGTGGCGTTCACGAACCTGTGCCTGAGCCCGAACCCGCTGTGCTTCTGCTCCCTGAACACGTTCTCGATGTTCCAGCGCCTGCGTCCCCAGCAGAATATCTCGTCGGCACTGTCCTTGCCGTCCACCGGGAGGTTCGTGGCGAACATGCCGACGTACGGCCTCCTCTGCCTTCCCTTCTTCGTCAGGTCGCCGAGGATGGAGACCTTGCCGTAGACGACGTTGATCCCGTACTTGTCTGGCGCGTTCGTCTCGATGCCGACGACCCACTTCATCGTCCCGAACCTCGGGCTGCCGTCCGCCTTGAGCATCTCTCCGCTCTCGCAGTCGCCGCACTCGAACCTCAGCCTGACGTTCTCGTACACGTCAGGCATGCGCCCTTCCTTGAAGGTCGTGACGTACTTCCAGCCGTACCCCTCGCAGATGCGCCACACGCTGTCGCACCCGTACAGGGCGTCGCCGACGAGGCACAGCTGGTGCCTCTTCATCAGCTTCCGCAGGACCGGAGCCATGCGCTTGAACGCGTTGATCTCGCAGTCCTGCTTCTCCTTCTTGTCGTCGTAGGGCTCCACGCCCTCGCTGCACACCGTGACCGCCATGCCGGTCTTCGTTATGAGCTTCACCTCCAGCGCGATCGTCTTCTTCTCCTTCTTCGGCAGGCCCTCGCCCCTGCCGCTGCGCCGCTCGTCGCGGTGCACCGCGTCCACCGCAAGCGCGTAGTACTTCCCGAAGACCCTGTCCTTCTCGAAGAACTTGGCGTTTATGAGCCGCTTGACCAGGGACGTGTTCACGACCTTCACCTTCTCGCAGTCCCAGCACCTGGTGCGGTACACGAGCGTCCCCGTGCAGGCCGTCGTGAACTTCTCGCCCTCGGGCCACCAGCCCTGGTCCGACAGGTACAGCATCGACGACGCCATCCCCTCGCTGTTCCGGCATCCGTCCACCGCGTTGCGGGAGCGGCACTTGAGCATCGTGACCGCGAGGAAGGTGCAGACGACGGTGTCGTCCATGTACAGGCACCGGCTTTCGTCGTGCCCTGCGTACACGTCTTTGAAGAGAGGCCCGAGAGTCCTCTAGGCCTTCTTGATGAACTCCGCGAACTCGGCTACCGCCTCCGCGAGAAGTCCAGCGGCCCCAGCGCGGTCTCCAGAACGACGATCTGGTTCAGGAACTTCATGTGCGCGTACTCGCCCGGCACGTCCACCGGCTCCGTCTCCTCGACCGCGCTCATCTGCACTATGTGCGTATGCGGAAACGCCGCGAGCGCATCGCGCGCCCGCGCAAGATATCCGGCGCGCGGCTCGATGTTAGATCCCAGCGCCACAATCGCGCGCGTGCTGGAGTTCTTCTCCATGGCGGAATCAGCGCACGAAGACCGTCGTGCCGCCGAAATAGCACAGCGCAAGGCCCGTCCCGTGCGGGACTAGGCGGAAGCCGCGTTTCACGAGCTCTTCCGGCAGGGCGAACGCCACTTCTTCGGGGGGCGCGCTCCACATCATGACATGCGGATTCGCGGAACGCGCCACCGCAAGCGGATTGATGCCCGCCGGAAGGCGCACGAACACCCTGGAGCCGGAATGGAAAGTCAGCGTCTCCCCGGCGTCGAACGCGTCGTCGCCGACGCCGAACAGGGTAAGATCCAGCGTCGTCGCCGTATGGCCGTCCGCGCCCAGCTGCACCTTGGGATGGGCAAGCGCAGGATTGGACTGCACCTTCAAACTCGGCGCATAGGTGCTGCGCACCACCGTCAGATGCGTTGCGCTGCTGTCGGCCGTCACCGCGCCCGTCGGGCCGAAGATGAGCGACTTCACCGGAGACGCCGCCGCCTCTAGCTTGTAGTCGCCGTCAATGCGCAGCACGACGTCCCCCATGTACCCGTTCACGGCATTGTAGGTGTTCAGCATCGAACCGGCCTCGACGTATATCTCGCCGGCGTCGAAACGTCTGGCGCCCGAGATATAGATGCGCGCCGCCGCGGGCGACGCGGCCTTGCCCGCGATCGTCAGCCTGTGGCCGTTCAGGTAGGTGTAGCACGCGCCGTTGTCGTACCAGTGGAGAGCCCAGATTCCGGTGCCGCCGATCGATGCATCGTCCGAAAGAGTGATGTCGAAAAGATATCCCGAATGTGCGCCACTCTTAGCCGTGCTCCAGTGCCATGGATTGACGCTGGCCTGGACGCTGTCGATGAGCGCCCCCTTGACGGCCGCGCCTTCGGGGCCGTCGCCCGCGATGTCGTAGTTGTAGTCCCAGCCCGAGCGGCCGCGGATGTCGAACTGCGCACCGGCCTCCACTTTGACAGTTGAATATCCGGCTCCGCACGGCTGCACGTTCGCCGTGCCTTCCCCGTTGTCGTTGCCCCTTTGCATGAAGCCTTCCTTGACGATCGTGGAGACGGGTCCCTTGGTCTGCTTCGAATTGGCGTACGACCCTCCCGTACCGTAGCCGCTGTTGACCTTGAGCATCGTCACCTTGCCGCCGCCCGTCTTCCACACCTGCATGTCCGCGCCGCCCGTGATCGACACCACGTTGTTCACGATCTCCTTCCCCGCCGGCACCCAGATGTCGAACACGCCTCCCGCGACGGACGATGTGACGGTGAACGCGGTGATGCCGCCCACGGCGGACGGCGGCAGACGCAGCCTGTTTCCCTTCACGTCGATCGTCAGCCCCGCCGCGACCGCAAAGTCCATCCCGTCTCCCATGTCGTAGAACGCCGTCCCCTCCGGCAAGTTCAGCGCCGTCAGCAGAAATCTCGATGGAGAGACGCCGAGCTCCTTGATGGCCTGGTATTCCGCAAAGGAGGAGAAGCGCACCTCGATCTCGCCGGTGACGCCTTCAGTCCACCCGCCGGGAAACTCGGAGCCGTCTTCGAGATAGAAGTTCCACCTGCCGGCGGCAAGATCGCGCAGGGCGTAGCTAGGCGAGAGCGTTGACTTCACGAACAGCCCGTCGCTCTTCACCACAATGGTCAGATTCCGCTCCTCGGCTGTCTGCCCGTCGCACACGAGCGAGAAGGCCACGTCTTCTGCCGGTACCGCGTTCCAGGCGAGCAGCCTGTTGCCGGCGGAGATGTTCCGCGCACCCGTGTGCACGGCCACGGCAGACCCAGCCTGGAACGTCACGGCCGATGCGTCGAATTCGGAATCGAAACCAGAGACGTCTATTTCCGTCGCAAGATGCGAAGCGTCACCCAGCTGCACCGGAGGATGCGTGGTCCGCGTGCCGCTCTTGACGTTCGACGGCAGGTTCGGCGCGTATTTCTCGTAGACGACGGTGACGCTCGGATCCTTTTCCGTGGCACTGTACTTGCCGGTTGCGGAGAACGCCAGCGACTTCACGGGGGAGAAGCGCTGCCCGCCCTCCATCTGGTAGATGCCGTTCACCACCAGGTCGCAACCGGGGACGGAAGGCGAAGAAGTGCGTACGCGCAGCTCGTTGTCGATCACGATCTTGCCGTCGCCGTTGTAGTTGCGGGTCTCGCCGGGATAGACGATGCCGCTGGCGAAGGTGAGCGTGTGGCCGTTAAGCTTCAGCCAGGGGGGATATTTGCCGTGTGCCTTCCAGAAGTTCAGCGTCCAGATGCAGCTGCCGCCTATCGAGGCGTCGTCTGAAAGCGTGATGTTGTAGAGGTAGCCGCGGTATTGATTTCCGTTTGTCCCTGGCCATGTCCAGGGAAAACTCGTAGGTTCCACGGTGTTGATGAGCGCGCCCTTCACCGGAGCGTCCTCCGGGCCGTCGCCCGCGATGTCGTAGTTGTAGTCCCAGCACGTGCGGCCCGCGACGTCGAACTGGCCGCCCCTCTCCACCTTGATCGTGCAGTATCCCGCGCCGCAGTACATGGCGTCTCCGCCGTTCGGGTTGTCGCCGCCGGTGTCGTTTCCCTTCTTCACGCGCCCGGCCTTCACCACGAACGCCACGGGCCCGGGGGTCGCCTGCGAACCGCCGGTGCCGAAGCCGGTGTTGACCTTCATCATGTGCAGAAAGCCGGCGCCGGTCTTCCACACCTGCATGTTGGCGCCGCCGGAAATCGTTGTCGAGTCGAGCACGCATGTATCCGCGATGCAGAGGTCCAGCACTCCTCCTTCGGCCGACGAGGTGACGGTGCCAGGGCCTGCGATTCCGTGTACGGTGAGCCGATGCCCCGCCACGTCCACCGTCGCGCCCTCCGCGAACGTCGCCGTGCCAGTTACGGTTACGTCCTCCGACAGCGTCTCGGAAGCGGCAAACACATGGTCGCCATCTATCGTCGTGGCGGCGACCGCCGCAGACGTCAATGCGGCACAGCACGCGAACGCGGCCGCCGCGCGCATGCCGGACTTCTGGAATGCACTCATTTTCGCCATCCTCTCTTTGTCGCACGGGCGCCGCCGCCCGTGCGGGGCAGCACACCTTGCCCGATTACTGCGAAGATTGTAGCACACCCGCCCCCGTTAGTCAAGGACGGCAGTGCGCCCACAGTAGGGCCGGGAAAGGCCGCGAATATGGTATAATATGCACCGCACAACACAGGAGAATGAAATGCGGATTCTTTTTCTCAGCGACATACACGGCGTACCGTCCACGCTCGAGCGCGCGCTCGCGTCGGCGGACGCCCTTGGATACGACCGTATCGCGCTGCTGGGCGACCTGCTCTACCACGGGCCGCGCAACGGCGTGCCCTCTTTCTACGACCCAGAGAAGGTGGCGAAGATCCTCAACGGACTGAAGGACAAGATCGTGGCCGTACGCGGCAACTGCGACGCCGAGGTTGACCAGCTTCTATTCGACTTTCCGATGATGGCAGACTACGCTCTAATGGACGCCGGCAGCGAAACGTTCTTCCTCACGCACGGCCACCTCTGGAACGAACACAGACTTCCTCCCGTGGGAATCGGCACCGTCCTCGCCCACGGCCATACCCACGTTCCCGAGCTCAAGCGCCTTGAATGCGGGCTCTCCATCTTCAATCCCGGCTCAATATCCCTGCCCAAAGGCGGCTCCTCCTGCTCCTTCGGCTACTTCGACGGCGAGTGCCTGCGCCATTACACGATATAGTGACTAGTGCTTAGTGACTAGCGCCTGGATTTTTCAGCGGCCGAGCGCTCGGAGGCGGTAGAACGCACGGGGGCCGGCGGGGGCGAGCGGTAGAGTTTCTTCTGTCTTCGTTGGCGGATTGTTCGTGAAGACTCCATGCCACGACGCACCGGGCTCAATGCCCTCGGCGCGCTCCAGCACCTGCATGGACTCCACACCGCCCTTCCACGCGATGTTCGTGGGCGAGAACGCCGTGATGCACAGCATGGAAAGCGGGTCTAGCGGGTCCGTGTCGGCCACATACTCCGCCGCATTGGAAGCTCCGTCGCCGTCAGCATCGTCATCCGCGCCGCATACCGCGCCATGCGGCGCGGCGCCAGCGAGATGACGCCGCCACCACCATTCTGGCAGTCCTGTCTCGGAGTTCATTTCCGCAGCGGGATAGTACAGGAAACGCACGTCGCGCGCTCCGTCAAGAGCCACGTTGAACGAAGTGGCCATGCGCCCCGCCGCGTCATGCTGCAGTTCGCCCGCGCACCCCGGCTCGGCCACCTCCACCTCGGCGAGGCGCTGCTCGCCAAGCGTCGTCTGCTCGCCCGTTTCGTCATCCGTCCTCACGAACCCCGAAAGCACCTCGCCTCCATGCGGCAGATCCGCAGGCACCGTCACGCGCACCACGCTGCCGGACGGATGCCATGAGAGCGCGGAATATCCCTCGTCGCCAAGAAGCGGAAACTGCGTTCGCCTGCAAAGCGGCACAATCCCCTTCGCCCCTTCCGCCTCCTGCTCGGCAGCGAACGCGCCGCGTACGTACAACGCCGCCGCGCCGCCCTCCTCGGAATCGTACGGCACCGTCACACCCTTCACATGCACGAAGTAGCGTCCAGGCGCAGCGGAGTCGATGCGCACGCTTTCGACGGTGTTCACGCGGTCGCCTTCCCTCACGCCGTTGCCGCGCCATGTTCCGCCGGCAGTCTCGTTCGCGACCACGAGATCGAGGTCGTTCACGATCGCCCTTCCCATGCCCTCGGTGCCGGGATGGTCGATCCACACTAGCTGGACTTCGAGCGGGGCAGTATTCGTGGTCTCAACGGAGATGATGAAGTCGCTGCCAAGCGAGAACGGAATCCAGTCCTCTAGACGCACGGCGCGGTTCGACGGGTACAGCGTCTCCTCGAGGTCGATGCGTCCCCATCCCTGCACGTTGTTCGGCGCCTCGCCGCCGCACTGCGCGCCCTCGTCGTCCACCATGTCATGCGCGCCGCCGAGAAGCACCGCCTTCACGAGCGCGGCCGACGGGCGTTCCATCCCTCGCCTTTCCACGAGCCACTGGCGCACCAGCGCGGCCGCGCCTGCCACTAGCGGACACGCCATCGACGTGCCGCAGTTGTAGGCGTATCTTGAAGACTCGCCGCCCAATCCATACCCCAGGTCGCCCCTGTCCGTCACAGACGAGAACGTGGAGAGAATGTACGTGCCAGGCGCGCACAGGTCTGGCTTGATGCGCCCGTCGGTCGTCGGTCCCCTCGACGAGCCCCATGCCGGATACGTCGCATAGTCCGCCACCTGGGAGGCGTTGTCGGCCCTGCTGCCAACGTACGGCAGCGATTCGCCGCTGCGCAGACTCTCCGTGGCACCGACTGCGACCACGTTCTTTGCCGAGGCGGGAATGTTAACCGCCCTGTCTCCGCGATCGTTGCCCGCGGCAATCACGGGCAGAAAGCACGGCGAGTTCCACACGTATCGGTCGATCTCCGCGTCATGCGACGAATAGGCACCGTAGTAGTCGACCGTCCAGCTGGCGGAATGTATCCGCGCAGAGGAGTCTCCGGCCGGATCGAACAAAGCCGAGAACGTCTCCCAGGTCAAGTTCGTGAGAACATGGAGGTCCGAGTAAAGAACTATGCCCGTCGCGTAGAGCCTTGCGCCCGGCGCCACGCCCTTTATCCGCCCGTCGGAACATGAACCGGTGCCCACGATCGATCCCGCCGTGTGCGTGCCATGCCCTTCGTAGTCGGCCAGAGACGCCGCCGGAACCGAATTCGTGAGCAAGGCGATGCGTCCGAAGAAGTCGGGATGCAAAGTCGCGACGTCGCCCGTGTCTATGCCGGAGTCGGAAGTGGATATGACCTGCCCTTCGCCAGTGAGGCCGTGAATCTCCCACGCACCGCGCACGTTCATCAGACCGGGATTGACGGCCACGTCGTTCATCAGGCGCGGATGCGGCAGAGGCTCGATTCTCCACACGTCGCCCCGCGCGGCGAGAGCATCCACGAACGAACGAGAGACCACCGCGCTCACGGCACCGCCCGCTCCCGGTGCATCTGTCATCACCCGGCCGCCGCTCGCACTCACGAACGACGCGATGCGCTCCATGTCCTGCGCGGCCATCGGCACAACACGAATCCCAAGGGAATCCACGTCGGCCTTCATCAGCGAACCGGGCATCTTGTCGCGCGGCATGAATTCTACGGCAGCGTCGAAGAGCGGGTCTCCCGCGATGCGCGCGAGCGCCGCATCGTCCACCTCCACCAGCAGCGCGTTCTCGGGAACGAACCCGGCCACGCGCGCGCCCAAGGCCTCCGCCCGCATGCGCACCTGCCGGGATACGGGACGCGACGCAACGACGATGCAGGGGATGGTCCCTCTTGCCGACGGCGACTGCGCGAATTTCTTCGGGAAGCTCCCACTCTCCGGCGCGAACGTTCTGCCCGCAAGGCATATCTCGCGCGGCGGCGCCTTGCCGCATTCCGTGCGGCATATCCACGGAGCAAGCGCAAGCAGTGCCGCCGCGAACGCGGCGCAGGCCGCTATGGCGCCGCGCCCCGGCATGCTACTTCCACTCCGGCGAGCGCTCGTAGTCCGGCACGTAGGTGGCGAGCACCTTGCAGATGTGGGCCATCTTCTCGCGGCGCTCGTCGCGCTCGCCCTTGTCGCGCATGGCCTTGTCGTAGAGCTTGCGGAACACCTTCACGTACTCGTCGCGCGCCATGCGGCCGGCGAGCGCACGGCTGAAATAGTCCTCGTCGCGCTGGAGCAGGCTCTCGCACACGGCGACGCGACGCCATTCGGGAACGATCGCCATCAGCTCCTTCACGTAGCGCTCCTCGTCCTTCTCCCGTCCGCCCGCCTTGCGCGCCTCGTCTATGAGCTCGGCCTAGACGTCCTCGTATTT
>JAEEGG010017679.1_pt1 | contig 14632 bp, 6 predicted proteins | sample 9134161 | NCBI WGS metagenome assembly JAEEGG01 (sample SAMN16246543, study PRJNA631951) | gut metagenome | biome: gut microbiome; feature: rumen; material: CR-attached | host: Bos | place: Iran: Karaj | collected 2018-10
TCGCTCTTGCCGTGGGTGCGGTGGCCTTGCTTCCCTTCAGGGCTTTCGCCCGTTTCGCGCCGATTACCCGCGAGGAGGCTGCAGAGGGGCGCGCCGTGTGCGTAACGGGAGCTGTCACGTGCGTTGCGTACTGGCAGAAGAACAGCTGCGTAATCGCGTCGCCCGACGACGTGAATGGGCAGGCCATCTATGTCGCGGGTGAGCATCCTGAGACGGGACACACCACGATCGAGGGCGGCGAGATACGCGTAGGCGATATTCTCGAGGTTTCGGGACGCATTGTCCCGATGTTCTTCTCCCCTGGCGTCGCCGCGTACCATTACAATCGTCTCGGACGGATGGAGCTGGGGCAGAGTCCCGTCCGGATGCTGTCCGACTTCTCCCAGGGACTGCTCGACAACCGCCGCGCGAGGATCGAGGGTGTCGTCACGGAGGTGCGTCCGCTTTCAAGCGGATACTCCGCCTTCTGCCTTGCGACTCGGCAGGGGGTAGTTGAGGCGAGGGTGCGCGCGCCTGCTGATAAGGTGCGCGCGCTTTCGGACGCGGAGGTATGCATTGACGGCGTCGCGATGAGCAGGTACAACCACCGCGCGGAGTTCCTCGGAGTGAGGATTGAGGTCGACTCGCTCGAGAGCGTTGAAGTGCGAAGGAGCGCGCCGGACGATGCGTTCTCCGCGAAGGAGGTTCCGCTTAATGCGGTCATGTCGTGGAGTCCGGAGGGGCACGACGGACACCGCCGCCTAGTGCGCGGAACGGTGACCGCGTCGAATCCGGACGGCACGTTCTACATGCAGAAGGACGGTCTCGCGATCCGCGCGTCCGCCGACGCCTCTTGCGGTGCGCCAGAGGCGGGGATGTCGGTGGATGCAGTGGGCTTCCCGGAGATGATCGGCGGTGTCGGACAGCTCGTCGGCGTCATCTGGCGCAGGTCGGCGTCTGTTCCGGAGCTGCCCGCTCCCATTGAGATAACCGAGGCGGCGGTCACGAACCTTGATTACGGTGCGGACATGACCTTCAGGGACTATGACTGCCGATTGGTCGCGATCGAAGGGCGGGTGTACAGAATCGAGCGGAACAAGAATGCGTTCGACATGTTCCTCGACGTCGGCGGAATCGGCGTTGGCGCGTCCGTGCGCGGCGAGGTGCCGGGCTGGCTTGCGCGGGAGGAGGAATACGAGCCGATGGTCAGGGTGAGGGGAATCGCGCGACTCGACACTTCGGGGGAGCTTGCAAACGGACACCGTCCCGGGCTGTCGTCTTTCTCCGTGGAGGTTCCTTCCTCCAGCGGAATCGCACTCGTTCCCGACGGCGAGTGGCGTGCGCGGCACCGCGCGAGGACGCTGCAGAAAAGCGTCGAGGCGATGGCGGCTCTCCTCGTTGCCTTGATGGCCGTCGGCGTTTGGGCGCTGTGGCGCGCGCGGATCCGCGAGCGCGAGTCGTGTCTTCTCGCAGACGAGCGCAAGCGCATGGCGGGAGATCTTCACGACACGATCGAGCAGCACCTCGCCGGAGCGAAGATACTGCTTTCGACGGCCGCGGACAAGCTTGGCAAAGACGGGCCTGCCGCGGAAAGGGCGGTCAAGATGGCCGGTGAAGTGCTCGCGGAGGCGAAGCGCCAGATACGCGACGTCATCCTGAACCTGAGAAGCGACGTCCTCATGAGGGAGTCGGCCGAGGCGCTTGTGGCAAAGGTCGCGAACGAGCTCAACGCGCGCGGAATCGTCAGGGCGCGGGTGAGGCTGAGGGGAATCCCTTCTGATCTCACGGCGGGAGAGAAGTCCGATCTCGTCGCGATCGTTCAGCAGGCGGTGACGAACGCGGTGAACCATGGCAAGGCGAAGAACGTCGCGATAGTGAGCGATCCGGCGGAACGGACGGGGACTCAGGCGTCCCCGGACCCCTCCCGCGGAAAGGCGGGGTTTGTGTTGAGGATTCTCAACGACGGCGAGCCGTTCGACGCCGGGAAGGCGCTTGGTCCCGAGTCGGGCCATTTCGGCTTGTCGAATATGCGCGAGCGAGCGAAGCGCAGCGGAATGGCAATAGAATGGTGTCGGGAGGGGAAGTGGATGTGCGTGAAGTTGAAGGGTAAAAGTTCAAAGGTTCAGGGGGTACGACTATGATTAGGGTGGCAGTTATAGACGACCATGCGGTCGTGAGGATGGGGCTCAAGTACGCCATATCGCTGGAGAACGATATGGAGTTCGCGGGCGAGCTTACAGACGGAGAGGGCGCCGCGGCGTTTGTGGTGACTGAGAAGCCTGACGTGGTTCTTCTCGACGTGCGCATGCCCAAGGTGGACGGGATTGCCGCGCTCGAGTCGATACTCGCCGTCAAGCCGTCCGCTAAGATCGTCATGCTCACCACGAGCGAGGCTGACGATGACATCTACAGGGCGATAAAGCTCGGGGCAAAGGGCTATGTCGTGAAGGACAGGGATTCCGACAGCATCCTGAAGGCGATACGGCAGGTGGCGTCCGGCGGGAAGTACTTCCCCGACGAGGTGATGAAGCTCTTTCACGAAAGGGCGATGACTCCCGACCTTACGGCGCGCGAGAGGGAGGTCCTCGAGATGATGGCGAAAGGCCTCTCGAACCAGGAAATCGGAGAAGCTCTCTCTATTTCGCCCGAGTCGGTGAAGATACACCTAAAGCACATCTTCGAGAAGCTCGGGGTCACCAAGCGCGTCGAGTGCGCGCTCGTAGCTCAGCGCCGAGGCTTTCTCAAGGAGACGTGAACCGCCTCCTGCTCTATTGCGAACGGATTAACGATGGTCATGCCGCGATAGAGCTGGATGTCATGTTCCTTTATTTCGCGCGTGTTATGTTCGCACGTTTTATATCAAATCCGTGCGATGGCGGTCAATCGCCCGGTATCCAATCGTCTTTGTTGCGTCGACGGAGCGACGCAACCCCTGAAAGCAATCCGTTCAATACAGAACCTCCCTACAGGGGGTCCGTCGCTCCGCGACGGACATTCGCAGCGCTATAATTGTTCCATGTTCGCGCCGCAGGCGCAAAATATGCCAGCATAGGCTATGTAGAGACGTTTGTTTCAGCATAAATAACTCGATGCACCCATATACCCCGTTCGGGGAATGCGCCAATCTCCCGCCTTTGGTAATATATCGCCAAAGACAAATAAGGAGGGAATGGGCAAATGAAGGCTATATTCAGGGTCAACAGCGCAACACCGTTCGCAGTGTCGGCTGCGCGGTATTTATGCACTCTCTATCATGACTCGTGCACTAGAATTGCGCTGGCGGCAGGCTTAGGGCTGCTTGCCTCGTTCGCGGCATGGGCCGATTCGGTTACGACAAACAGGTATTTTCAAGCTCTACACCAGGCGTATGGCGGTGATAATGATGCTGGTAATGGTTACACTGCAACTTTGTGGAAACTGAATGGAGAAGGAGAACCGGTTTCTCCGGCAAAAGGTGAGAATGGTTGTTTCAACGAGTACGTAGCAGCACTGGGATGGGGCCGCTGGGGATTGGTTAGGTCACTTGGGTCGGGAAGTAATTCATTTACGGGCGATGGGCTCACAATTGGTTCGTCTGATAAAGATGGTACCTTTATGTTGCGCTATGGCGGAAATACATTGACCGTTGACTACCTGACGCTTGTCAGAGGATTGATAACGAGTGGCTCAGGCGGTGAAACTCTTTCGTCTCAAAATCCTATTGTCGTGCGGTCTACCACAACCAGTCCGTTCTATTTTTCAATAGGCAACGGCAGGAGTATCACAATAGATGGACCACTGTCTTCCGAAGACGATTCCGCTTTGGTGGTCATAAATAGATACAGCCTTGAGGACAAGGCAGAGAATGATGGCGAACTTAAAGGTGGTACGATTTACTTCAATAGAGACAACTCTGCCTACAAGGGCAAGGTTAAGGTTGATTATCTGACCACGTACAACAAAGGCTACACAGGCACGGATAGCAACACCAACATAGTTCTGAATGTCAACAGCAACGACGCTCTCGGCGGGACTCCGGCAGCCGCCATGCCAGATGCGCTGACATTGGCCAATGGCGGCACGCTTGCGGTTGGCTATGCGACTTCGTCGGAAGCTCCTTTTGCGCCAGGCGGCGGCTTGCGCGGTTTGACTGTTTCGAATGGAGGAAGGGTGTCCTCCAGTTCTGCTCTGTATTTCGCAATGCCCGTTACCAGTTCGGACGGAAGTACGCTTCGCTTCGATTGTCCAAATCAGACGGTGGCGCTGTCATCTAGTTTTTCAGGATCTGTTTCGGTTGAATTGGCGAATGGCTCGAAACTTCTTCTAGCAGAAGGGTTTGATTGGAAATCAGCTGGTTCTATAAAACTGAATGGCCAAACACTTGAACTGGGAACGAGCATAACAGGCGTAAACTTCGAGATTTCCGGCGTTGTGACGATAAACAACGGCAATTATACGGTCGATTTATCCAGTGCGACATTTGCGGAAGGCGCAATGATCAAGCGTGGAGGGACAGGAGCGATTACTCTTCCTGGTGGCGTTGACTGCTTTGTGCCGACATATTCTGCTTCATGTCAAGAGAATTGGAATGTGTCCAAGTCAAGGTGGACGGGTTTGAATGAAGACGACTCCGCTCGTTGGGATGTTGAGGGCAACTGGGACTCTAAAATTCCGATTTGGGGTATGGATTTGAACGATGGCCAATATGGTCAATACCCATGGTACTGGGCGATTTTCAAATTGAATAGCTCAACGGCGATAGAACTCGGTTCTCCTGTTGCATTTAGCACGGAAACGCAAGAATATACAAGGGACACCGCGGCCTACTGTTTGGTTGTCGAGGCTGGGTCCAATCAGCTGACAATCAATAAAAGTAATGATAGTGGAGCTGTTTCCACTCTCAAATATTTCCCCGCAGGCTCTGGCTATACTTCATTCGCTAATTATTCTGCGTATCCTGTTATCTACAATGTGAGGGTGTCTCTTGAGGGGGCAAGCCGTGGAGGGGCGTCTGGTGTTCTTCCCTATGCAATCTACAATGAAGATTTCAATTTCGGAAGAAATACAACACTTGCATTCTTTGCAGGTGAGGCATCGCTTTCAGAAGAGCATAACACATCGACTTTCAATAGTGCCATTTCTGCTCCAGATGCTGATATTTCCATTGAGGAGAATCATATCGTGGTGGCGAAAGGTCCTCTTAATACGAAAAATGTCACGGTCTCCGGCAAGCTTATTGTTGATGGCGGCACAGTAAATGTGAATTCGCTTGCAACGGCGGCCGCTGGCGTGATTGTCCTCAAGGGTGCAACGGTGAACGCCGCGACATTGCCCGCGGGCACTACGATTGGCGCCGGCTTGACGACGCTGAATTATGGCGATGCTGACATTACGCTCGGCACCATTGCATTTGACGAGGGAGGCATGCTCAAGCTCAGCGGCACCGGCACGGTTACTCTTTCCGACAGCACGGTGGTCCCCGCAGGAACGCTCCTCGTCGGATCTGGTGCAACGCTTTCTTACACGGGCGGAGATCTTGACTTGAACTATCCGGTCCATAGCGTAGGAGCAGGCACACTGACTGTGTCGCTTGACAGCGGCAGGTCGATTACGCTTTCCTCGGCGGTTTCCGGTTCTGTATCTTTTGACTGCACAGGCGCTTCCTCTCTGTCCTTTGGCAACGGGTTCGAGTGGACTTCAACAGGAACGCTTACGCTACCGGACGGAACGGTTGTTTCGAAGGGCGAAAGCTACACGAAGATGGTAGCTGAAGTTGGCACACTGGGCTATGGTACAAGTTACGCTGCGAATGAAGTATGGTCTGCTCCCGGTGCAATTGCTGATGGTAGCACGATGCACTATCTCGTTTACGGGAAAGAGTTTCGCACGCCAGAGGCATCGCCCACTACTTTCCCTTCAGGTGCAAAAGTGACGATCGTCAACGGCACGTTCACGCTCAAGTCCGCGAACTATACGATAGGCAATCTTGCGTTGTGCTCAGGTGCTAAGTTTGATTGCGCGAACGACAATTGGACTTGTTCGGTCGCAGGCGCAGTAGAGATATCTACAAGCAGTAGTTCTCCGGCAAAATTCATGGTTGATGGCACATGTAATTTCAATGCCAATCTCTCAGGCAATGGCAAGGTGCTGTTTTCGCAAAGGGAGGGTACTAACGCGAAAAACCCCGCTGTATTCAAACAAGGAGGAAATAACGGCGCATTCTTTGGGACGATAGAGATCGGCTCCAATACTTCGGTTGGAATATCTGATGCGAATCAACTTGGCGGTAATCCTTCATCGCGGTTGGCAAGGGGCCTTGTGCTTACAACTGGCTCTACGGTTGAGTTTACCGCTGGTGCTCTTGTTAATCAAGATAAGCGTGGGCTGTATGTAGACGGTGGCGGCATAATTAAGAATTCCGATGAAGTGGTGTGGTTTGGTCCGGTTGCATTCTCAGAAGGAGCGACGCTTACGAAAAACGGGGATGGACAACTGGTGTTTTTTGGTGATTGTTCTGCTGGAACTGTTCGATTGGGGGGCATCGGTAGCAGGGTCAAGTTCAAGACTGCTTATGCGGACAGTGTCAAGGTTGAGTCCGGACTTCCTGGTTACCGAGTTGTCATCAAATCGGAGGCCTTCGAGTATGGCGCCAATTTCAGGGTGTATGGCCTGGAGAAGATACGCGGTCTGAGCATACTCGTCTATTGATTAGGAGACGCGGCGAGATGCAGTATCTCCTTGAGCAGCCGTTGCTCGGTCACCGGGGAGTCGATTCCCAAGGAGACGCACCGTCCCGGTGCGTCCGTATGACGCGGCAAGATGCCGCATCTCCTTGAGCAGTCGCCGCTCAGTCGTCGGGGAGTCGATTCCCAAGGAGACGCACCGTCCCGGTGCGTCCACATGATGCGGCGGGACGCCGCATCTCCTTGAGCAGCCGTCGCTCGGTCGCCGGGGAGTCGATTCCCAAGGAGACGCACCGTCCCGGTGCGTCCGTATGACGCGGCAAGATGCCGCATCTCCTTGAGTAGTCGCCGCTCAGTCGTCAGGGAGTCGATTCCCAAGGAGACGCACCGTCCCGGTGCGTCCGCATGACGCGGCGGGACGCCGCATCTCCTTGAGCAGCCGTCGCTCAGTCGTCGGGGAGTCGATTCCCAAGGAGACGCACCGTCCCGGTGCGTCCACATGACGCGCGAGATTGGGATGTGGTATAATGTTGGCATGAGAGCGAAGATTGTCAGGAGTATTTTCTTGGTGGCCATAGCCGCAGCAGCGCAGCAGCTGCATGCCGCTCCGCCTGCTTTTGCGAAGGGCGCGGACCTGAGCTGGGTGACCGAACTGGAGTCCCGCGGCTTCAGGTGGAATAGCACTGCGGGCGAGGAAATGGAATGTTTCGCCCTTATGAAGTCCATCGGATTCAACGCTGTGCGGCTTCGCGTCTGGGTTGATCCGCAGGGCGGATGGAACTCCGGCGAGGATCTCGCGAAGAAGGCCCGCCGCGCGGCAAAGCTGAAGCTCCCCGTCATGCTTGACTTTCACTACTCAGATTCGTGGGCCGATCCAGGAAAGCAGTTCAAGCCGGCGAGCTGGGCCGGACTCGACCGCGCGGCACTTCTGAAGGAGATTGGCGAGCATACCGCCAAAGTCCTCAAGGAGGTGAAGGCGACGGGCGCGGAAATCGCATGGGTGCAGGTCGGCAACGAGGTGCGGCCCGGACTTCTTTGGGATGCGAACGCAGAGCTCAGCGGTGCGCTTTACGACGTAAAGTCAGCAGGCCGAACCGTCGCCGCCGCCAACAGGGCGAATTTTGTGGCGTTTCTGAACGCTGGCGCGAAAGCAGTGCGCAGAAACTGTCCGCGCGCGAAGATAATCGTCCACTGCGACCATGGAGACAAGTGGGGCGACCTTGCGGGAGTCCTTGACGCGGCGAAGAAAGTGGACTATGACATCTTCGGCGTGTCGCTGTATCCGAAGGAGGACTGGGGATCGGCGGTAAAGGCGTGCGCGGCGAATCTGGAGCGCGTGAAGAGGGAATACGGCAAGTCGACGATGGTCTGCGAGTTCGGAATGCCGACGCATCCGTTTGATCCGGCGCGCGACGCGACTTCCGCGCTCCTTTCGGCGATGCGCAGGACAAAGGGCTGCAGCGGCGTCTTCTACTGGGAGCCCGAGTCGTTCCCCGAGGCGCATGGCTACAAGCTCGGCGCGTGCACGGCAAAGGGCATGACAGTCACCCCGTCGCCCGCCCTCGCTCCGTTCGCGGCCAAGTAGGCTCTCGTGGCCATTGGACATTCAGAGGCTTCGCCTTGCCGTCAGTCCTCTGCGAACGGGTTGACGATGGCCATGCCGCGATATAGCTGGTCTGGGTTCAGGTCTTCCGTGACAAATCTCCGCGTACTTCGCCTCAAGGCATTCTCGTATGTACTGGTTCAGGCTGGTGCCGTTTTCTTCGGCCCATTCTCGTACTTCCCGGACGATTGCAGGGGGTATTGAAAGAGTTATGCTCATAGCGTTTCTCCTATAACCGTGCTCCGTGCTATGTTCGCACATAATATATCAAATCCGTGCGAAGACGGTCAACCGCTCCGTCCAACCCGGCCATACCCCGTTCGGGGAATGTGGCATTCCTCCGCCTTTGGTATCATACTGCCAAAGCCACTAACAGGAGGATCAGACACATGAAAACAATCGTCAGCAGAATCCTTGTCGCCACAGGTGTAACACTAGTCTCTGTTGTGTCTCTGGCGGACACTTTCCGCTGGATCGGCGGAGGGTCCGACTCCTACTGGGGAACGGACGCCAACTGGGAGAAGACGGAAGGCGGCTCGGACAGGACGAAGCCAGGCAATGAGGACTACGCCGTCTTCTCGCAGTCTGAAGACCTGACGGTGCTTCTTTTTGAAGGATCGAATGTCCAGGGACTTCGCTTCGAGGAGGGTGCAGGCAGCGTTACGCTCACGCTCGGCGACGGATGGTTCAACGGCAGGCAACTGCTCATACGCCGGAACATGCAGGGCGGAACGTCGACCCCTGGCATAACGAACATCCTCAACCTGTCGTCCAATCCGTTTACCGTCAGATCCGGACTCAACGCCACGCTCAACGTGTTATTCTCAAACGCCTGGGGCGATTTCGCGCTGACACCCGGCGTAATTTTCGACTGCCCGGTATCAGCGGTTGACTCCAGTAACGGATGGTTCCTCCCACAGGCCGCTCTGCGCACGGACAACGAAGAGATGAACAGGACGCTCTTCATGCGCACCGCGAATTTCTACAACACGGTCACCATCGGCGCCAATCATGAAGTCTGGGTCACGGGTGACGCTGCGTCAATGACGGTAGAGGGCGGAGACGGCGCGATTGTCGTGAACGGATCGCTCGCGGTCTATGGCGAAAATGCAACCGTAACGTGCACAAGCTTGTCGGTCGGCGCGACGGGCTCAATATGCGGAAACGGCACTATCAACGGCGCCGTTACCGCAAATGCTGGAGCGAAGCTCCTTTTCGACGCGGAAAACGTTCTGACTTTCACAAGCGCGGCGAATCTTGCCGGATTCACAGTCGATGCAACTGGGCTCGTCCCTGGGCAGGCATATCTCGTGGCAAAGGGGACTACAACGCTTCCGTCCGTCTCCGCCGCGCAGGCCGAGCAGGGATGGATGACGAAGGCCGTTGACGGAAACGTCGTGCTTGTCAACAGCACGGCGGACATCGTATCGGACATCGTTCTCAGTGAGGATGCCGACTGGACGGATTCCGTCGTCTCCGTCGCAGACAATGTTACGATCGACCTTAACGGACACAACCTCAGCGTTGCTGGCATTACGCTCGGTAGCGGCGTCGCCTTCGTCAACAACGGCGCTGCGAAGTCGCGCGTCTACATCGGCCTCAACGGCGGCGACAAGGCGTGGGCGCTCGGAGTCGCGTTCCCGTCCAGCATAATGCCCGTCTTCTGCGGCGCGGCGATTGAGATTCCTAATACTTACATACCTGACGGCGGCATCGGCTTCAAGGATACGGCTGGCGTTCAGCCAGTCTACCAGAAATCCTGCAACAACGGGCTTGCTTTCCTTGGTAATGCCAATCTCAAGGAGCCGTGGAAAGATTGGAACTTTGGCCAGGGCAAGACCTGCACGGTGACGGTCGAGGGCGAAAGCAACGTGTTCGCTTTCGACAACGATAACGGCGGAACGATACCGAGCGCGTTCACGACAACGCCGTTCGTCGGCGATGGGCATCTCACGATCGTCTCCGCGGCTTCGTCGGGCGTAACCCCTACAGTCGGCGACAAGAACACCGATGACTCGCTTTTTACCGGCACGCTTGCGCTGCGAAACGCAAACAGCGCCAACAAGAACAGAGGTTTCGGCATCCGCTTCGAGGACGACAACGTCACGACGAAAGCGTTCGTCAACGGGACGCTGGCGCTTTCGTGCAATGATGACGCTGACTCTCAGTTCGACCTTCTGTCAGGGAACTACTCAACGCCGCCGACATACAACCTCGGCAATCTCGTTACGGAAGGCGACCACCCGGAGCGCGTTATTCTCCGCTCGCACTTGAACGCTGTAGGGTTGCTTGCCACGCTCAAGGTCGGCTGGAACAACGAGGACGGAGTCTTCGCGGGAACAATCACGAACATGTTCGGGAATGATTCTTATCCGATCGCCATCGAGAAACATGGTACTGGTACGTGGACTTTGGCGGGTACTGTCGCGAATGAGGGAACGTTCACGGTTGCCGCTGGCGGCGTCGAGTTCCGCGGCGGTCTCGCCAATGTTTCATCTCTCTCGGTCGCGAGCGGCGCGTCGGCTCTTTTCGCCGGCGACATGGGTTCGAATCCCATTAGCCTCGCATCAGGCTCGACACTCAAGCTCGACGCCTCGAACACAGGCGACGACGTGCCGGTGGTGAAGGGAAACCTTGACCTGACGGGCGTCAACGTCTGCGTTTCGCGGGGGACGTACGTCCCGAGCAAGACGGAGCCGCGCGAGCTCATCCGCGTAACCGGCTTCGTCACCGGATTCGACCGCAACGGCGTGACCACGGATATCGCGGCACCCGGCTGGGCGTTCAGGCTCGTGTCCAACGAGGACGGATCCAAGTCGATCGTCCACAGGAGGAACCCGGGCTTCTCCGTCAGCCTCAGGTGACAGGCGTGCGGACATTACATTCCGCCCGATGGCCGTGCGGGTCTATAGCTAAAATGGGTGATGGACTGAACGAGCTGGGGAATGGTATAATTGCTGCATATAAATATCTAGTAGCATCTGCAAATTGGAGTAATATGAAACACATCACGCTTCTTGCATCGTTCGCACTGGCTTCCGGCGCGCTCTTCGGGGCCGACGGAATCAAGGACGCGATGCCGTTCAGGTTCGGCGTCGCGATTCCTGGCAGGATATTCATGCATGAGCCGAACGACTCGACGCGCCTCGTCGAGCAGCACTTCAGCTCCATCACAGCCGAGAACGAGATGAAGCCGTTCGCGCTTCAGCCGAAGGAAGGCGAGTTCCACTGGGATGTCTCGGACAGGTTCGTCGCCTTCGGCGAGAAGAACAAGATGAAGATCATCGGACACTGCCTCGTGTGGCACAACCAGACGCCGCACTGGTTCTTCGTCAACGCCGACGGCTCAAAGGCCGACCGCGAGACGCTGATCGCAAGGATGCGCGCGCACATCCACGCAGTCGTCGGACGATACAAGGGGCGCATCCACGGATGGGACGTCGTGAACGAGGCGTTCGACGATGGCGGCAACCTCCATACCTCGCCGTGGCGCGACGGAATCGGCGACGACTTCATCGAGCTCGCGTTCCGTTTCGCCCACGAGGCCGACCCTGAAGCGGAGCTGTACTACAACGACTTCAACATGTTCACTGCGGGCAAGCGCAGGGGCGTCGTCGATATGGTCCGCAGATTCAAGGAGAAGGGCGTGCGCATCGATGCGGTCGGACTCCAGAGCCACGCCGGGCTTAAGGGTCCGAAGGTCGAGGAGTACGAGGCTACGATCGAGGCGCTTGCGTCCGTGGGCGTGAAGGCGATGATCACTGAACTCGACGTCAGCGCGCTGCCGAGCGCGTGGGGGCTCACCGCCGAGATCACCGCCAGCCACGACTACGACGAGAAGTACAATCCGTGGAAGGACGGCGTCCTCCCGAAGGACGTTGAGAAGGAGCACGCAAGGCGCTACTTCAACCTCTTCAAGATGTACCTGCGCCATGCCGACGTCATCGACCGCGTCACGCTGTGGGGGCTTACGGACGGCGACTCCTGGCTGAACGACTTCCCGGTAAGGGGACGCACGGACTATCCGCTGTTCTTCGGCCGCGACGGACAGATGAAGCAGTGCGCAAAGGCCGTATGGAAACTCGCCAAGAACAAGCGGCGGGACGCCGCTTCCCCCAGTCAGATCAACAGTTCATCCAGATAGTATTCACAGGGCAGAACGAGAATGAAAAGTCATGTAATGGCGGCGGCGGCGCTCGCTGCGCTGACGGCCGTGGCGATGGACCATCCAGGCGCGACGGCTGACCGTCTCGCGCCGGACCGCTTCACGCTTGTGGAGAACGGGCGCCCCGCGGCGAAGATCGTCGTGGAATGCAGCGAGCCTGCCGTGAAGATCGCGGCGTCAAATCTCGACGCGGACTTTGAGCGCGTCACCGGAGAGAGAACATCCGCGGACTCCCGCCGCGCAATCGTCGTCCGCATCGATCCCGCGCTCAATGGGAAGCGCGAGACATATGTGATGAAGGTAACGCCGGACGCGATCGTCGTTTCCGGAAGCGACAGGCGCGGCGCGGTGTACGGAATCTACGAGCTCTCCGAGCAGATCGGCGTATCGCCGTGGTACGACTGGGCGGATGCTCCGCTCAGGTGGAAGGCGAAGAACGGCGAAAAGCTCAACCTCTCCATAAAGCGCGGAACGTATACGAACGGCGAACCTGCGGTGCGCTACCGCGGAATCTTCCTGAACGACGAGGCGCCGTGCCTCACGGGATGGGTGAAGAACACTTACGGAACCGACTTCGGAGACCACCGCTTCTACGGGCGCGTCGGCGAACTCGTGCTGCGACTTCGCGGAAACTTCATCTGGCCCGCGATGTGGTGCTGAGAACTCGAAGACGCTCGACGAAATGGGCGTAATCGTCGGCACCTCGCACCACGAGCCGATGGCGCGCAACCATCAGGAATACGCGCGCCGCAGAAAAGAGATCGGGGCCTGGAACTACAGGACGAACAAGGACGCGCTCGACAAGTTCTTCGCAGAGGGAGTGAGGCGGATGAAGACGACTGAGGACGTCGTGACGATCGGAATGCGCGGAGACGGCGACGTCGAGATGGACGGCAACGGAGACATGGAGCTGATGAAGTCCATCATCGCGAACCAGCGCGCCATCATCGAGCGCGAGACCGGTAAGAGCGCGGCAGATGTGCCGCAGGTGTGGGCGCTCTACAAGGAAGTGCAGGATTATTTCGACAAGGGGATGCGTCCGCCCGAGGACGTCACGATTCTCCTCTGCGACGACAACTGGGGGAACGTGCGCATGCTTCCGCGCAAGGAGGAGCGGAACCGCCTTGGCGGATGGGGAATGTACTACCACGTCGACTACGTGGGCGCGCCGCGCAACTCGAAGTTCCTCAACGTCACAAGCGCGGCGTCCATGTGGGAGCAGATGTCGCTCGCGTATGAATACGGCGTGGACAGGCTGTGGGTCCTCAATGTCGGAGACTTGAAGCCGATGGAGTATCCGATAACGCTCTTCCTCGACATGGCGTGGAATCCGACGCGCTACACGCCGGCGACTCTCGGAAAGTTCACGGAGCGCTTCTGCGCCGGAATCTTCGGCAAGCAGGAGGCGAAGGAGTCCGCGCGCATCCTCGACCTCACGTCTCGCTGGGCATGCCGCTGTACGCCCGAGATGCTGAACAAGGACACGTACGGCCTCGAGTCCGGCGAGTGGGCGAAGGTCGTCGGCGAATACGTGAAGCTGACGAAGGACGCGGAGGCACAGTACGCGCGGCTTCCGGCGGACGCGAAGGACGCCTATTTCGAAATCGTGCTCTTCCACGTAAAGGCGATGGCGAATCTGTACGAGATGTACTATGCGCAGGCGATGAATCTGCATTTGGCCGCCGCGTCCGCAAAGAGCGCAGAGGAAGAGGACGAGATAAACGCCTGGGCGGACAGGGTTGAGGCCGCGTTCAATCGGCACGGGGAATTGTGCGACGAGTACAACCTGAAGGTCGCAGGCGGAAAGTGGAACGGGATGATGAAGCAGAAGGTGATTGGCTACACGTCCTGGAGCGACGGATTCCCGGCGGATACGTGTCCGAAGGTCGTGCTTGCGGGCGCTGCGGCGGAGAGGGCCGCAGCGGCGGAAAGCGCGGCTAAGCTCTTGGACGCAAAGGAGCCGCGCATCTACTCGGTCCAGCGCGCGAAGTCGTACGACGCCAATATGGGCGAGAACTGGTGGATGCGCCGCCACGACGCGATCCTCGAGCGCGTGAAGGCGGAGCGCGAATTCGATCTCGTGCTTGCGGGCGACTCGATAACGCATCGCTGGGAGCGCCACGGCAAGGATGCGTATGTGCAGGTCACGAACGAGCTCAAGGTGCTCAATCTCGGCTTCGGAGCGGACAACGTGAAAAACCTGCTGTGGCGGTTCAGGTCCGG
>JAEEGG010017680.1_pt1 | contig 14631 bp, 14 predicted proteins | sample 9134161 | NCBI WGS metagenome assembly JAEEGG01 (sample SAMN16246543, study PRJNA631951) | gut metagenome | biome: gut microbiome; feature: rumen; material: CR-attached | host: Bos | place: Iran: Karaj | collected 2018-10
CAAGGCCCTGAAGATTCTGGCAAAAGTGGACGAAGCTCAGCGAAGGGTAGAAGATACAAGTCACTTTAGCAAATAGTTGTAATGGGTGTTTTGCGTTCACTGGCTCGATGGCTGAAAAGACTCTTCCGTAAAACAGAAGACACCCTAATATCAGTTGATGAGAATGATGCATATGAAGAAACGCTCATCAGCTATTTGGAAACTCTTCCCAAAGGGAGGAAAGAAATGAAGTTAAAGAAAAACGGTAGCAGATTCTCATGGAAAGGTGAGATATCTTCAATGATAGATGCCTATCTATTTCTAATCAGACTGCCTTCCGTATGCCCTGATAATATTACGCACCACGTGGCCAGTGATTGCCTGATATATCATGCCCAACTTAACGAAAATCAGCAGTTGACCATGCGGGAGAGGTTTGTAAGAGGCAATCGAATGGTGGACTTAAAACTTAATAGTAATCATCAGCCGATAGTTGTCAGGCTGTTATTTAAACAGAGTCAAACTTATGAAGAAAATCATTATCTTCGCGCTAGTGCTTCTGCTTGCCATTGCAGGAATATTCATCGCTACCCAAGAACGGACAAACAGACAGTCACAACAGAAAGAACAGGTTGAGACGGAACGATTACGGGACCGACTCCAGACATTTACAAAAGACAAAGAACAGTATGATCTCAAGACACGTTACAAGGTTGTTGAAAATGCGGAAGACGCTGAAATGCAGTTCCTGAATCTGACTGAAGGACTGAAAACTGATACGCAGCATATTGGAACAGATGTGATATGGACAGCAATAAGTTCCAGTATGGACACATTGAAAATGACTATCCATCTTCAGCCAACAAGTGAGGAGTGGCTGGGTGTCATTGATATAAAGATGAAAAAGGTTCCTGACATCAGGCAGATCAATCTCTATGAAGCTGTTACAAGTAAAGACACTGTCAATTACCAACGAGGTGTGTTAAACGATGTTGAACATAAACAATAAGAATTATGCAAACTATCAAATTAAGATCAATGGGAAGTGATGTTGTTCTCTTGCAGCAACTTCTCAACAAATGGGGTTACAAAGTCGATGAGACGGGACTCTTTGACGAGCAGACCGACATTATGGTACGTGATTTCCAACGTAAGAATAAACTTGCTGTTGACGGTATTGTCGGCAAAGGCACATGGAGCAAATTGCAGGACGAGAATGCCCGTCAGACGGCTACCCTTCGGCTTACTGAGGACGATTTTAAACGTTGTGCAGATATCCTGGGCGTAGAAGTGGCTGCCGTGAAAGCCGTACAGGAGGTGGAAACAGGAGGTCGTGGCGGTTTCTTTGCCCCTGGTCGCCCTGCTATTCTCTTTGAAGGTCATATTTTCTGGAGTCAACTCAAGAAATATGGTCTTAATCCGGAGGACTATGTAAAAGGCAACGAGGATATTCTTTATCCAAAATGGACAAAGAGCCATTACAAGGGTGGTATGGGTGAATACGAGCGTCTGAAAAAGGCCCTCGCCATCCACGAGAAAGCTGCTGCCTGTTCTGCAAGTTGGGGACTGTTCCAGATCATGGGGTTCAACTATGAGGCTTGCAGATGTAAGAACGCCAGGGAGTTTGTCGAGAATATGTGTGCCAACGAAGGAGGTCAACTCGATCTCTTCACGGCATTCCTGAAATCCAACGGTTGGGACAATTATCTCCGTACGCTTAACTGGACGGAGTTTGCCCGACATTACAATGGTCCTCAGTATGCGCAGAACAAATATGACGAGAAACTGCAGAAAGCATACATGAAGTACAAGTAATAGACTTCGGCTTCCGATAATCCTTCTAAACTCACCTTAAGTTTTTGTTCATACGATTATAAAAGGACTCCTGCAGTTAGTCTAATGACTGGCGCAGGAGTTTTTGTGTCTGTTTGGTGGATTATACCGTAGTATGAAAAACAGATTTCTTTACACAATTTATAAAGTGTAATTTTGCACATAATTCAACATGGCAGGTTCCGAAAAGCCCAATAGTAAATAGAGTAGGAAAATAAAAGTGAACAATCATGAAAAAGTAGATAGGTTTTTATTATTCAAAAGAGATTTTATTAACAAGGCGGTTCCTGAAAAGCCTAAGATAGAGTAAGGAAAGAAATTATAAAAAATATGGAATTAGATGATTTCTTAATAGACTTGTTGGCACATTTAGAGAATACTTATAACAATGGTAAAAACAAGAATAGTGAGATTCAAGTAGGTTTTTGTAGAACTGATAGTGACATAATTATATACATCTCAGACAATAAGGCGAATAAACCAGGTTATAATGAACTTAAATTCGATGGAAAGAATATTGGAAGATATGTTTACTCGAATAATCAAGATTTAGCAAAGCTAAATATAAAGATAAAAATTGTAGGTAGACCTCAAGGATTCTCTGGCTGTTTACATGCAGAGATGAACATTATTAGACAAATGCTTAATGATCTTTGTGAAAAGAAGAATTTTACCCAGCATACAACATTATATCTAAAAGGGAAAAAATGTCCCTGTAAAAAATGTCAGGATTTTATTGACCTTTTGAATTCTGTCGCGTCTCATTTCTTAACTGTAAATGTTTTGCGGCCCACAGAGGAGGTTTCTCAAAGGCAAAACCCATCTATGTGGGATAATCCTATGAATTATCTAGCAAAAGATTGTATTCTTTCTATTCTATCTGAAAGCGATTATGATATTCTTTGTTCTGTGAAAGATATTCAGTGACTTATTATGAGGGATTAGCTCGTGATTGAAAATCTCGAATTAACTTCACTCCTGTGACAAACTAAAAAAAGATATTTCTCAAGAGTTAAGTGCTGGAGTCACCTCTATCTGCTTACCGCTATCTAATGGAACTGTTCTCTCTTCATCGTAAGTGACAATCACCATACGTTTCAACGAAAGAAAAAGAGGGGGTGTGTCAAATTCCCTTTTGAAAATCTTACAGTTTGAAACTTGTGAACAAGAAAAGTCCATTTCAAAACCCTATTCGGGGCTAAAAATGGGCTTTTCTTTGTTATTTGAGGATGGAGAACTTACAGATTGAAAGTTTCTGTTTCAAGATTTTGCATTTTGACACTCCCTCTCCACTATAAGTTGAATTAAATCATCAAGGTCTTAACCCCTTGCTTAGTGTTTCTTTTGGCTTGGGTTCTTCTTGAACGACATCACTATTGACTACTGTCTCCTGTTGCTGTGGCTACACAGTATATGGAGCTGTCGACAACACGGCAATAGCCTCTACGGCTGTTCGTCTATTGCCACGCCTGCCTGCAGATACTTATGCACAAAGAACACGATGCAGCTGTCTTTGATTGGTGTCCGACAGAAGCTGAACCAGTTTGCTTTAATTCACCGTATCAAAGAACTGCTCCCAGTCAAGATTGATAAATTACTTGTAGCCATCGCTGATGATTTCCTGCGCACACTGCAAGGCCTGATGGATGACGCGGGCAACAACGGTCGGCGTACCGAACTGGCGTATCAATAGAATCATCAAAGACGTTCTCAGTATTTTGCAAACAGTAATCTCTTTATCGAAAGAAAATGGCTCGTCTGCAATTTAATAGAAAGTGAGTTTACAATTTGGCAAAATCGAGAATTAATCCTTAGCTACATCATCGTATGCCATTATTCACATGATTGTGTATTTTGGGGTGAGTGATGGTTCGTTTTAAGCCATGGGACGATTACAAATGCTATTCAACTATATTGTTATAGAAGCAAAATGGTAATCTTATCTTTTATCAATTATTAATACGCTCTCTCGTAGTTTTCCAATCATTTTGCTTTGTTGTGGACTAGTCTTTATATCACGAGCTTTTCGGATTTCCCGAACTTTAAAACCGAATTCCTCAGCTATATCGCCAATAATATAGTCGACTGGAACCTCCACACCAAAATAAGCAGAGTTTGCCACGTTAAAGTATATAACTCCTCCTGAACACATTTTTCTGGAGAAAGCAGAAAAAAGCAACTGCATATCCTCAAAGTAGCCACAAATCATATTAAGGATATCAGGGTTCCAACTCTTCGTCACAGAATTTTTCATATCAAGAAGGCATTTCTTCAAACGAGAGTTGTCGATTGGCATTATATCTGAATACTTCACTTGAACATGAGAGCGAATCGTGTTCTTGCGAAGTTTTTGCAAATCTTCATGAGTATTTACCAATTGAAGGACTTTCAATTCCAACATATAGATATCTGTATAGTCGCGTGAATTTAAGTATGGGGGAGAAGTGATAATCAAATCTAAGGAGTTATCCGGAATACTCTCAACAGACTTACGCACATCCCCAAAATAACAGATATCCGCATTATGGACAGTTATTTCTTGGGAAGATAATGTTCTAATGTCTTCAGCGATGATTGTGTCTAATTTTTCAATAAAGAGCGTATGTACATCTTTCCTGTTTATTATCCTTGTTTCCCAGCCCTTCTTATATGACAAGCATTTACCATTGCGGAACATGTTACTGGTCTGCATTATAATAGAAGCTAAAGCTACTTGGAACAGTTTTCTATATCTTTCATCGTCAACTTCCGTTCGAATAGCATAACGTATATCAAGAATTCCGTTTAGAGACGTCTCATGGAAATTCCACTTTTTCATTCCGTCTTTGCGCACGACGGTATCACCAAAAGGTACAGGCTCTACCATCCGAATATCCTGCAACGGTTTTTTCAAGGAGCAACCTACTTTGTTCCTATAATATGCAAGCATAGCTTCATCATATGTCCGCTCTAGTTTAACCTTAGCCAAAAGGTGCATAAAAGGACTAACCTCAAAACTATAACACTTGATACCATGGTTTTGCAACTCAACAGGAGTAGTTCCACTCCCGCAAAACGGTTCCATTGCGCACTGAGGAGTAAAAGGCAGTTCTTGAAGAATATCCTCAATGAACTCCTTAGAATATCCCTCCACAAAAGGATACCACCGATGAACAAGAACGTCTTTATTCTTGCCAAAAACCATGATAGAGTTATATTTCTCCGTGCAATCTATGAGTGAGTATTCTTTCATACGCATCAATTAACGGGGATTTTCGTTCTTTACCCTAAAATCTGGTAATTTTTTAAAGCGAGGATAATGCTTTCGCATATCTTCTGGCAGATCTGTTTCTGATATTTCAGCACCACTATCAGGGAACTCTTCCTTTCGAGCGTCAAAAACAGCAAGGTAACCGAACTTTATATTCTTATTTTCTTTTAACAGTTCATCTATGTAACCCACTACTTGCCTTACTGCATCTGGTTTTATCCGAGGCGTGGCCTTATATTCAGTAGAAATATTGTTACCTTGTGAATTGACACTCTCTCCAAGCCACTTAATTTCTATAAAATACAAGTCGTTACCACCTTCATCTGTGAGTTCTATATCCAAACGGTCAAGATCTTCAAGCATAACCTCACGAGATACAACGACTTTCATGTGTTGCTGAATAAAGTTACGTATATCATTTTGAAATAGATATTCTGGTTTGTTATTTAACACATGCTTATTATTTGACACAAAGGTCTCTACATTCTCTGTAGACTTTGTCAGGGTATGAAGAGCACGAAGGCCTGCCTTTGTTACAAAAAATTTAAGATAAGTGTCTTGATGTGTGAGTTTAATACGATATTCATCTAAAACCTCCTGTAAATCCTCAATGGTTTTACGCTCCTCATAACTATTTTGAGCATCCAAAGTATAGAAAACACCATCACCATAATCCTTACCATTGATGAAATAATTAACCGTAGCATTAGGTGCGATATGAAAAACCACCCATGCATCCTCTGTTGCGGATAATAATGCAAAATAGCGACGTGCTTCATTATTATCAGCAGGAAACAAATCATTGTTATTGTTTAATATCGTCAGTTCTGAATCCACATACAATGTTCTATTAGTTAGAAAAGTCGGATTCGTAAACAATTCAGCAACTTTTTCTTCAGCATTTTCACAAAGATTCTCTAAGTTTCCTTTACTAATAAGAACCAGCCTATAATCACGTTCTTCATTTTTACGACGACTTTCTGACAACAATGAACGTAAACGTTGAAACTGAATAGTTTCTTGCACTCCATCACTAGTACGCTGTACTATATCTTGCTTCTTCTCGTCAAGTAAGCGCTTAAAATCTGGATTTCCTGTAAATTTCATAGCGTCTACTGTTTGTTTATGATTTGACTGAACAAATAATCGAAATACAAACTGATGTACTCTTCTTTGCTAATTGAAGAAGTATCCTCTAATGTTTCTTCAAAGGCATTTTTAAAGTCATTTAATACTTTCAGTGTATCATTTTCGGAACTAGTATTAATCTCTGAGCTAAGATTTGCTTTCACAGACATTCCATATTGTGGATCATTTACTATAAAACTAAAAATTTTGCTTTCACCATATTTACTAAGAATAAGCAGAATAGTGTCTATCCACTTTATCTTGTCATCACTCAATGCATCAACACCATCAGATGAATTTAAACGAACGTCGCCGTCTTTTTCTCCTAAAAGGCGTTGAGTGGCCAAGAGAAATGTCAGGCTCTTCTCCACTAATTCAGAATAAGGCCCAAATATTGAAACATTGAAATGATAGAAGTTGAACACATTCTCGTTTTCGTAATTAAAAGAATAGAGAACCTTCATCATATAAACAACTCGCTGTAAGGAGTTATAGCTGATGGTGTCCCATCCTATCCTCTTTGCATGGGATATTATTGTCATCAAATCGGCATTCGCCAACATCAGTGCATCACGTTCGCTCATATTATTCTACTTTTTATTTCATTGTATATGGATCGGATTTCCTCACTAGCCCCTTGAACAGCCGACTTCTTTGCAATATCAAGTAAACCAACCATGGAGAAATTGATATTTCTATCACTTGTCAAATAATTTACAAAGGAACTATTGTTAAGATTAGAAGTCACAATAATAATATTGGGATTTTTTAAGAATCGTAGAAATACACCAGCTGCATTCTTCTCATAAGAGAGATCAAGACTACTGTCTGGGGTCTCCACAATGTAAAAGGAAGGCGATTGATAGAAAAAAGTGAGAATACTCATTCGGAACGAGTGGTCAACAAAAAAACGCTGAGACTCTGATAGTGACTCTTCTTGCCTGCGTATCTTACCATCTATAATTGGATAAAAACGTTTAAACTCGTCACCGTCATATTTTGCATATTCCAAAGAACAAGAAACACCAAGAAAATGTTCGGCATAACTAGCGAAAATTGCAGAAAAACGTGATACGTTTGATAATATCTCCTCTTCAATTCTATTTGTAAGTTCCTGCGCCTTTGTAGCACATTCCGCACTCAGTTGTTGGAATTCATTTTTCTCTTTCTCCAAACGATTGCGTTCGTCATCCAACGCCTGCAACTTATCTGGTTCAGGTGAAGATGCACGTTTGTATTCAAGTTCACGTAGTTGTTGTTGAAGAGTACGCCTTTGCAAGTCTTTTTCTCGGAAATCTTTATCCAATTGTTCCAAGCCATCTTCCAAAGCACGAACCTTACGCTGCTTATTTACTATACTCAGATAAGTACTCTTATGCTCTGAAGTAATAGTTTTATATTGGGAAATCAGTTCTGCATTGGCAGCCTGATGTATGTCATTGCCACACATAAAACAACGAGTGGAAGCATCATTTATCTTCTCCAATAATTGCCCTGCCTCATGGCTACACATCGGGCAAAGGTGATTCATCTGAATGTTCTTTATAAAAATGTCATACTGCGGATGCAATGTTTCCCACAAAGAAGCATTCATTTCACGTTCTATACGCTTTTTGTTTTCATCAAGCCTCGAAGCTTGCAAACTATTCCGATTAATCTCGCCTTGTAATATGGATATCTCATTATTGAGAGAGACTTGTTTCTTACGAATCACATTAAGTTCATCACTTATAGTTTCTATCTTACTCTTCAATGCCACGATATCGACAGTGGGAGAAATTGTTTCTGTACTATTAGTTGATGTTGCATTAATCTTAGTAACAAGTTTGTTTAAAACTCTCATATCTTCAGAACGATGTCGGGACAAACTGTCATAATACTTTGCCTGACGTTGCATCTCTTGGCGTTTCCGATCTAAATCAGGTTCATTGAAATATTTGTTAAACAATTCATTTTGGACATCTATTTTTCCATCTATACCGTCATTCCAAAGAACCGTGTTGTGATTTTCTCCGAAAAAGAGTATCTCATTGACGAAAAAGACTAGGTCATCAAAGGTTAAGTTGGAATATTTTTCAATACTTTTTTCATAGGAAAACAGAAGATACTGTTTCTGTACATTTTCATCCAATCGCTCATAACGGTCTTCTTCTATAGTATCACCACTTAAACCGCTACCATTAATTTTCACAGACAGAAGGTGACCAGTCTCTAGACTGCGGAAAACATCAAAATAAGCGTCCCTTATAACAAAATGCAATAATACAGTTGCTTCTCCGTCAACTTTTATAGATTCATCACCCCTTGCGGAAAAATAGTTTGTTGGATACAATAGCCTTTTAACAATTGCTCGATCCTTATAGGTTCGAGTTAAATCTGTCGCTTTTTTATAAAGGCCAATCAACCCAAACTTAATAATATTCACAAAAGTTGTCTTGCCCATGCCATTACCACCCAATATAAGATTAATACCTTTGACAAAATCATAGGTATAGTTCAATCCATTAGGATATAAAGTATAGTTTTTAATTTCTATACTTAACAGTTCTGGTAAAAAAATTTGACGACTCATGTAAATAATGTCTATTTTATAAAGCAAAGATACTAATTATTCTATATTCTTTTATAAAACACGCTTTTTCTTTTGCGTTTTTTAACTAAAAGAGATAATGATTTTATTATAAACTGATAAGAAATGTCAAATAAGTCCCATTTCTTCCCTTATATTATGGTTTTATACAGTTTCATTTACTGCAGTGACTTTAATGCTGAGGATGTGAGAAAGGGATCATAGTACAGATCGTCTAGCAAATATCGAATGTTTGTTGTGTCTTTACCAATAATTTGGTGCATCATTCTTCATCGTGACACTCCAAATTTTTACAAATTTTCGAAAAGTTCTTTTATTTCTTAAGAATGATTATGGCGTGAATAGTGTTTATTAAGACTGGTAGAACCTCAATTATGAAACACAAGATAGATGCACGAAAAGCAGTAGATTTGAAAGAAAATATAATGCCAGAAAATTTATTTCTGTGGTTACTACAGATTCGCTCAAGTCTCTCTGATATTGTAGGGATATTGGCTGTGAATATTTTATAGTACCCATCTGGAATGGTAAAAAAACACATTGCTTAATTAGCCGAGAGGAAAGGAATAAGATTATTAAATGCTTGTAATCAAAAACACCATGAATAGCTACCCTATAAATTATAAAAATGGTGAATTTGTAAAACATCTTATAAACTTCCTGCCTAAACTCATGCAATACTTGATAAAGATTAAAACATATTTCTACCCAAATATAGACAGAATAAACTCATAAGAATCTTTCCAAATCTATGTGTTATATTCATGTGTTTTTAGGACTTTCTCTATGTCTGATTCCTTATATAGAATATTCCCCTTCATGCGAATATAGGGAAGAATCCTATCATTTCTATAATCACGCAATGCACGGGGGCTGACACGAAGGATTGATGCCAACTCTCCGTCAGTCATCAGTCGTTCGCCGTGAAGAATAGGTTTATAATCATCCATTAACCTATCTGCCTTTCGGCTTGCCTTGCGCAGTGACTCCAGTATGTTTACTATCAAATCATCTTTGATTGTAAGTATCTTTTCTTCCATCTTTCTTATACTTTTTATATATTATGGTACCTGCCTGACTGACGTATAACCAACTCAACTTCTTCGGGACGATAGTAGAACTTACGCCCTAACTGAGCATAGCATATTTTATGTTTGCTACGCAGAGTCTGCAATGACCGTTGACTGATCTTGAGGATAGCACAAACTTCCTCACCGGTTAGCCATTTCTGGAAACGCTTGTCCTGACACTTGCGGGAAAGCGATTCCACCCTTTGAGTCAGTTGGCGTGCCTCAGCCAACAATTGCTCAAACGCACTCTTTTCTAATATTACTATATCCATGTTCTTATATCGATTTTGTTCAAACGGCTGCAAAGGTAGCCGGATTGCGGTAAAACAAGCGTATAAGGATTGAAGAAGTCCCCGAAAGTCCCTAACAATCGGGGACATTGGAGCCATTTCAAAAATATTATCTTCCAAGGTGTTAAAAGGGTGGGAAACATTGTCTCTGGCTTGCTGTAATTTTGCTGCCGAAATCAAACAAGAAAAGAAATAAGAATGGAAGTCATCACCATTGAAAGCGGTCTCTGGCAGCAGTTGCTAAACCGCATAGAGAGAATAGAAACATATGTAAAGGAGGCTACGGCTCCTGTCAACATCAGCGACGAGGACATCATCCTGAACAATGATCAGGCTTGCCGATTGCTCTGTGTGGAGAAGCGGACGATGCAGTATTACCGATCAGAAGGAAAGATTACTTATCGCCGCTATGCGAAGCAATTACGCTACCGTCTGTCTGACATTGAAGAGTTCGCACATGTCACCATGCGTCCGTTGAGCAAGAAACTACTTGCATCCATACGTCAGGAATGCATTGAAGAGAAAAAGAGAATCCTTGAAAACATGGAGGACAGACTATGAACGGAACAGACTTAACAGAAGAGAAGCAGCAGAGTGAAGTTCTGGATAAGGATTTCTTCCTTGAGTGTATGCGTAGCGTAGTTAAAAGGATGCAGAAACAGGAACAGATGATACAGGTACTGGTGGATGATCTGAGGATGCGTAACCACGAAGGAGTACTTTACCTTAGAGGCGAGAGAATGTATTCTACACAGGAACTGGTAAACAGCCTGCGAGTCAGCAGAAAGACGCTCATGCGATACCGAAATGCAGGGAATCTGCCTTATATCATCCTGCGTAACAGTGCCTACTATAAGGAGTCTGATGTAGAGAAACTAATTACCCGATACGGAAACAGACTCGACAAGAAAGCAGTTGCTGAATTCCTTGCCAATATGAACAAAAACAAGAACGGCGATATTCTCGCCAACAGATAACATTATTCATTAACAATTAAACAATTTAGATTTATGGCACAAAACCAGAATCAGGGCTATCAGCCCATTGACGAGTCCAAGGTTAACTGGGACCAGATTGAAGAGAAGTTCGGTATCTCGAAAGAGGTACTGGAACGAACGGGAGCGAAGGACAATATGCTGAACTTTGGCAAGTCCGGCCTTCTCGATGTAACAATGCTCATCTACGACCAAAAGGTAAAAGCCGCTGCACGTCTTCAACTGACGCGACTGCCGGACGGCACCTACAGCGTACTGCCTCACTTCGTGCGCAAGGAGCAGAAGCTGGAGAATGCGGAGTACATGGGCTACACCTTCACCAAAGAGGATGCCAAGGCGCTGAAAGAGACTGGCAACCTCGGTAAGGTCGTACCTCTGTTTAACGTGAAGGACAACACCATGCAGGAGTGCTTCGTGTCTTACGACAAGCAGACGAACGAGCTGGTACATTATCCTGTGAGCAAGTTGCATCTCCGTGAGAATGTCGGCAATGTGAAGTTCACTCCCGAAGAGATGGAACTTCTCAAGCAGGGCGGCATCGTGAAGGACAAGTTCTTTGAGGGCGAGAACGGACAGAAGTTCACCGTGGATTTCCAAGTGAACGCCGACCGCAAGAACGTGTCCTTCGTCCCTGGCAGTAGCCGCAAGGAGGAAGAGGTGCAGGAACAGAACCAGAAAGCCAAGATGAACTGGACTAATGAGGACGGCAGTATCAAGAACCTGACTAAGTGGAAGGGCATTCCCCTGACAGAAGATCAGCAGAAGGACTACCGTGAAGGCAAGTCGGTTAAACTCGACAACTACCCGCTGAAGGACGGAACAACAGCCACGATGTACCTGATGTTCTATCCCGACAAGAATCAGCCGTTTGTCTCGAAGAACGACCCGATGCAGGGCAAGGTCGTAGCACCTGGCAACGAGAGCGAGACACAGGTGGCCGTGAACCATCAGGGAAAGACCAACGAGGCCACAAAGAAGGTGGACGAGCCACTGCAGAAGGGACAGGTGGCCCCAAAGAACGAGCACCAGCAAAACGAGCAGAAGCCCGAGGGTGAGAAGCAGGAGCAGAAGGAAGATAAGAAGCAGAAGCGAGGCCCTAAGCTCTGACCTGAGAAGCACAATGAGTGGACAGCCACAGATGGCTGTCGGCTGTCCACACCAGTCTCACGCGTGTACATATATAAATGTATAAAACCACTGAATCCATTTTTACAATATGATTACCATTATCGCAGAGAAACCAAGCGTCGCACGACAAATATCCCGTGTCGTTGGCGCTATGGAAAGGAAAGTCGGCTACTATGGAGGCAACAACTACTGTGTCACCTGGGCCTTCGGTCACCTGATACAACTGGCCATGCCCGAGGCCTACGGAGTGACGGGCTTCCGACGCGAGTCATTGCCCATCATCCCCGATGTATTTCAGCTTGTCAGTAGAAAGGATGCCAAGGGCAATGAAGATGACGGGGTGAAAGAACAGCTTCGCGTCATCAAGAACCTATTCGAACATACAGAGAAGATTATCGTGGCAACCGATGCCGGACGTGAGGGCGAACTGATTTTCCGCTATCTCTACCAGTACCTCGGCTGTCACGTCCCGTTTCAGCGTCTCTGGATCAGTTCACTGACCGACAAGGCCATCAAGGAAGGGCTGAAGAACCTCAAGGACGGTCACGACTATGACAATCTCTTCCTGTCCGCCAAGGCGCGAAGTGAAGCAGACTGGCTTGTAGGCATCAATGCTACCCAGGCCCTGACCATTGCAGCGGGAAAGGGAACGTACTCCCTCGGACGTGTGCAGACACCAACGTTGGCAATGGTCTGCCGCCGTTTTCTGGAGAACAAGAACTTTGTGCCGACTCCGTTCTGGCAGATGCACTTCACTACCGAAGGTGACGGCGAGGTCGTCAAGTTTCAGACCGAAGACCGATGGAAGGACAAGGCTGATGCCGAAGCCGTCTATCAGAAGTTGAAGTCTGCCAACAGCGTAGCCATCTCCAAGGTGGAGTGCAAGGAAAAAACAGAGGAACCGCCCTTGCTCTATGACCTCACCACGCTCCAGAAAGACGCCAACATCAAGTATGGCTTCACCGCTGAGCAGACACTGGCTATCGCGCAGAAACTCTACGAGGCCAAGACTATCACCTATCCCCGCACGTCAAGCCGTTACATCCCCGATGACGTGTACGACGAGATTCCCAAGTTACTCCGCACACTGGCCGACAACGAGCAGTGGGGCGCACTCTCCATGACCATTCACAAGCCCAACCGCCACAGCGTCGATGCCTCGAAGGTCACTGACCACCACGCCCTGTTGATTACAGGCGAAAAGCCGCAGTACCCGTCCAACGACGACAAGAAAATCTACAACCTCATTGTCGCCCGTATGCTCGAAGCCTTCTCTGACAAGTGCGTCAAGGAACTGACCACCGTCACCGTTGATGTGAGCGGAATACCGTTTGTTGCCAAGGGCACAGTCATCCGTCAGCAAGGATGGCGTTTCATTATAAACGAGGACACAGACGCAAACCATTTGCCCAACTGGAAGGAAGGTCAGGAACTGCACGTCACGGGATGGGGGCTGGCCGAGGGCAAGACCAAACCCGCTGCCATCCACACAGAGGCTACGCTGCTGTCCGAGATGGAACACTGCGGCAAGAGCATTGATGATGAGGAACTGGCACAGGCCATCAAGGACTGTGGAATCGGGACCCCGGCCACCCGTGCCGCCATCATTGAGACGCTTATCAACCGTGAGTACATGATCCGCCTGAACAAGCAGCTTATCCCGACCGAGAAAGGTCTGTTCATCTACGACCTGCTGAAAGACAAGCAGATTGCCGATGTCGCCATGACGGGCCAGTGGGAACAGGCGCTTGTCAGGATCGAACGGGGCGAGTACAGTGCCGAGGACTTCCGCAAGGGCATCGAGGACTATACGGGCAGGATCGTCAGTGAACTTCTCTCCTTAGAGGACAGGTTTGAGCACAACGGCATCGGCATTCCATGCCCTAAGTGCGGGAAAGGCACGATGCAGTTCTACAAGAAGGTCGTCAAGTGCGACAATCCCGCCTGTGACTGTCATGTGTTCCGCGAGAAAGCTGGCAAGGAACTAACCAACGACCAGTTGAAGGCTCTGCTGACCGATGGCAGGACGGGAATCATCAAGGGTTTCAAGAGCAAACAGGGCAATTCCTTCGATGCCGTTGTCACCCTCAACCGCGAGACTTTCCAGACAGAATTTTCATTCCTAGAGCGAAAAAGTCAGTCAAAGAAAGGTAAATCCCGAAAATAATGTGTAACTTCGCCACCGATTTCATTTTCATACATCGTTTACACGATTTTTGAAATGGATTCAGTGGTTGCACCTCGGGAGGGATACCCGGGGTGCTTTACTTGTACGCTGATTCTATAACCACTTAAACGTATTTGAAAATGAAGAAGAAAGAACAACCAGAGTTGTCCTACTATGGACTGTATCTGCTTCGCTACCTGC
>JAEEGG010017692.1_pt1 | contig 14623 bp, 12 predicted proteins | sample 9134161 | NCBI WGS metagenome assembly JAEEGG01 (sample SAMN16246543, study PRJNA631951) | gut metagenome | biome: gut microbiome; feature: rumen; material: CR-attached | host: Bos | place: Iran: Karaj | collected 2018-10
AGTTCCTTGTAACGCAGGGCCAGAATGAGATAGGTGGTCTCCGTAAGGGCTGTGTGAATCACTTCAATCTCGCCATTCTCATCCGGCACCTGATAAATAGCCTGAATCCAAGTGAATCCCTGGATGCGGGCGGCCTCATAGAAACTATTGAACTGGCGGAAGAGTTTGGCGAACATGCCTCGCTCTTCTACGGCCTCAGGAAGACGTTCAAAATTCTCTACTCCAGCTGCCGCAAACAGGTCCTTAATCTCCTGGAATTTACTGTTCATTCCGTGCAGGTTGGTTCCCAGATGGTCTGCAAAGAGGCCCAGCGGACGGTCTCCGGAGTAGAGTTTGAAGGCCGCCTCAATGTTCTGCTCCATCGTGTGCGGATAGCGGAAGTACTGGATATTGCCGAATGGCTTATCTGGGCCGAAGAGTCGGTTGGTACGAGAGAATGCCTGGATAACGCCCTCGTAGCGGAGAAGTTTGTCCAGATAGAGGGTGTTTACCCATTTAGAATCGTAGCCGGTAAGCATCTGGTCCACTACGATGAGGATGTCCAGCGTCTTTTCCGGCACATTCTCTACACCTACATAGGAGTCCTTATGAGCCAGTCGGGATGCCACATCCTTCTTATAAGCGGGATACTTTGCCATTGTATAGGTGGTCCCGTAACGCTGGTTATAGTCCGCCAGCATTTCAATGGTGGCTTCCTCTTTCTCTACGGAAGGATCGCCTTCATTGTCAATGCTGTTGTCATACATCGTGGCCACGCGAAGTTCAGGTTTGTTGGACTTGAACAATTTGTAGTATTCGATGGCCTCAGCGATAGAACTTGTTCCCAGAATGGCGTGAAACTTACCGTTATGACTTAGCGTCTGAAAATGCATCCCGATGTAATTCACCACTGCACGGCGGTGTTTGTCGCAGTTGTACTGACTAATAGGGATGAAATCTTCGATGCCACTTTCATAGCGCCCATCATCATTGAGATGACCGGCCATAGGGATCTCATCCATATAGTGGTAGTAAATGCGCTGTTTCTCCTCGTCTTGGAAGACTTCATCCATATTTGCGGCATGAGCCTTTTCTAGGGCGACAACCGTGCGCAAATCACGGTCTGTGTAGGTGCAGACCTTTACGGGGTCAAATCCCAAAACGTTCTTGTCCCTGATACCGTCAGCAATGGAATAGCGGTGCAGTTCGTCTCCGAAAACGGTGGCCGTGGTGTTGTGCCGCTTCTGGTTCTCGTCGTGGATGGGAGTACCAGTAAAGCCAAAGAAAATGGCCTTGGGGAAGGTGCTCTTGATGGTCAGGAGCATTTCTCCAAAGGTGTTCCGGTGGCATTCGTCGATGATGAACACCAGGCGTTTCTTACGGATAATGTCTATGGCGTGCTTGTATTGCAACTCATCCTCCTTGATGTTGCTCATCTTTTGGATGGACGTGATGATAAGCACTTCGTCCTGGTCGCTGCTTTTTAGTTTCTGGACCAGGGTAGATGTGTATGCCGTGTCGTTGACGGTCTCGCTGTCCTCTGCAAAGCCCTTGTATTCACGGAAGGACTGGGTGCCCAGTTCGATGCGGTCTACCAGGAAGACTACCTTGTCTGCATCCCGGCTCTGGGCGATGAGCTGCGCACTCTTGAAGGAGGTGAGCGTCTTGCCTGAGCCAGTGGTATGCCAGATGTAGCCGCCGTGATTGTCCACCTCATCCCAGTGGGTGCGCTGCACCTTCTGGCTGATCGCATTGGCCGCGTAATATTGGTAAGAGCGCATGACTTTCAGGACATCGTCGTTGTTGTCTGCGACGGTGTAGAAGCCAATGAGCTGGTGGGCCATCGGGATGGAGAGGAAGATTTCGCAGATACGATACCATTCGTTTACAGGCTCATTATTGAAGTCTGCCCAGTGGAAGTAGTAATCCTTGTTGAATCTGCCGTTAGGCCCAGGATTAGCGAAATAGAGGGTCTCTTCGGGTGTCATTGCAACGAAGAGCTGGGTAAGAGCAAACAAGCCTGAGTCAAAGACTCCCTCGTGGGCGTATTTTTCAATCTGATTGGATGCCTGGCTGACGGGAATGCCGGATTTCTTGAGCTCGATATGGATGACCGGCATACCATTGATGAGGAGCGTCAGGTCTCCACGTCGGTCTGAGGCCAGCGGGTTACCAGTTGGGAACTGGGGCTGGCGGACAATCTGATAGCGGCTCTGTCCTGCAGCGATTTCCTGACGGTCATAGATCTTGAGCGAGACTTCTCTTCCAAGATGGGCCACATCATCCGGGCTGTCACGGACAATGATGATGTTTTTGCCGTTAATGAGGGCGTTGAGTTTGACCGGGGTACGGAGGTAGTTGACCTGCTCCAGGAGCTGGCGTTTTTCCGACTCGGTGAGCGGATAGTCGCCCAGACGGTCAATGTCCCGGTTGTTTTCAAAGAGGATAGCGGCCCAGTTATCCATCAGTTGGGATTCGGTCTGGTATTCCAGCACGTTTTCTTCCCAGCCGTAGGCAATCAGGCGCTCTATGACAGCGTCCTCAAATGCTTTCTCTCTTGAAAATGTAGTCTCGAATTGCGGCATAAAGATTTGTGGCAATAATACTTAAATGAACATTCCTTGGAGGCATGACTGTTTCAAAGACTTAAGCCTTTCAAGTTCTTCTTCGTGATGTTTGATTAATGAATCCAGGTTCTCGAAATAATCTGCAATTCTAGCTTGCTCCTCCGGAGAAGGAAGAGGAATGGGCATGTTGAAGAAATCCTCATTTGTAATCGAAAACCTATCAAAACGAGCGCCTGTATTCCCATTGAAGCGCATGTATTTATGCCATGCGGTTGACTTGAAATAATGCTCCAAAAATACAGGATTGACGTCATGAGTACGGAAGACTGTATATAAAGGGGACATAACGCCCTTCCTGCCTGTTCTATTCCTGTTGATTGGACCAACAGGTGACGTCACTGAAATGCGAGGATTATAAACAAAGTCGTTTTTTGACACGACATAATAACCTCCGGTGTTTGCTTTCTTGGCGACATCGTGATCAAAGAAATCACGTTGAGAAATTACACCGTGTACGGCAGAATTTGTAAAGACCTCATCGACTTGGTGTGCAGTGTTTTTCTCCGTAACCTTATCTGCGATGTCTCCTAATTTCTTTTCCTCCCATTTACCGGAGAATTCAGCTAAGCGGATAGCAGGCTCCTGCCCCCCCCCTATGGGAAATAAGCGACTTAAGTAACATATTTTCAGTGATTTAAGGCTTGTTATCTTATCTGATAAATTGGTTATTTGGTGGCCCATCAACTTAATCAAGCCAGCAATATCTGCTTGCTCTTCTGCTGAAGGGAACGTCATAGAAAGCCCAAGAAAGTCCTCATAACTGATACTGCGGCCATCACGGATACCATATGTAACGACACGCAGACGGTTAACAAACTCGCGAGAGCTGAAAATGTATTTCCAGAAATAATCGTTGTGTTTCTCGGGCTCCTTGAATTCCATCACCGTATAAGCCGGAGATGTTATACCTTCTACATCCGAATGGGCAAAGCCACCCTGAAATGAGCGAAGATGTATGACAAACTGTCCGGGGACAACCCGTTTATAACCAACCTCATTCCGTTTGTCGTGTATGACCAACTTCTCAGAATCATCCCTAATAACCATCCCACGGTCTTGTGTGGCCGACAGAACAGGCAATTCAGGATGCCCTTTATCAGAGACAGAACGGAAGATCAAATCTGCTTTCTCTTCCTTCCAGTCGCCGGTATAGCCCTTTATGCGAAGCCTTGGTTTACTCATCACGCCCTCCTATCATTTCCTTCAACTGCTTGAAGGCAGCCATATCGTATTCGTTGCCGGTAAGGTTGCCAAGTAAAGTAGAAAGGTTGCCCTCAACTTCTGCCTTCTCCTGCTCAATCTTCTGGAGAGTACGTGCGTACTTCTTGTCCAGGCGCTTGACGGAAGACGTGAAGTCAGCGAGAAGCGTCACGGGAACGGTGGCTAACTGGTCACAGAGTGGAGTAATCCATTTGTCGTGGAGCAATTTCTTGACATCATCATCCGAGAGGGTGGGAATTAGTGCCATTGTCTTATCAAGAAGATCTCCAGTAAATGTTTTAACCTGCTTTCGTGCGGCCTTGAGTTCCTCACCCTTATCATAGAATGCCAAAAGTGTCTCTTCGAGAGATTCCGGCTCAGGAGCAGCCCCTTTGAGTTCTTTGCGGATAGCCTTTACCCTGGCATTCACGCCTTTGGTGATAAAGGATTGTTTCTCATCATCGTAGAAGTCCGGCTGGAGGTCTTCTTCATTGAACAGCTGCTTTATGTCTTCCAGTTCCGCCTCCTTTGTGGTAGCCGTTTCGATGGCTGACTGGAGAGCCTGATACTCTGCCGGGAGTTTCTTCTTCTGCACAAGTTCAAAAGGCAGAATACGGCCCTGCCAGCCATCCTGTTCCTCTACATCCTCACCGTCTTTCTTTTTTACAACCATGTGCGGCTCAATTACCCTGGTGGCATCAAAACCTTCCGTCTGGATAATTTCAAGGTCGGTGGCGATGGGGCGGTAGTTGTTGTCCAGTATCTGGAAAGCCTGGTATTTGTCAATGAGCGGGAGGGTGGAAAGCCTCTCGAACAGGTAGGAAGCAATGGCGGTTTCCTCGCTGTCTTTACCTACAGTCATCACACTGCCAATCAACTTTGTGTGAAGGTCGTCGGGAAGCGGTGCAAGGACAGCAGCGTATTTCTTCTTCCATGTCTTTACGTCCGTATTGTCATTGATGCACTTCTCTACATCTTCGTTCTTGATGTTGGTATAGGGCGTGTCTGAGGCCGTGTAAAGCGTATCCCGGAGCGTGGGAAATGCAGCCCAGAAGGGGGCCAGCTGGTCAATCTCATCCTTGGGAATGCCACCGAAGATGATGGAGTGGGCATCCCAGGGCTCCGGCTTTTCTGCAGAGTCAATGTAACGAGGGATATTAAGGTTGTACTCGTTCTTGCGTATTTCCTCACGAGTGACTACACGGGCGAAAGTAGGATCTGTGGGCCTGCGCTCGATGTAAGTGTCGGCGATACGCTTGATGTCGGAAGCCGTGAGTTTGTTCTGCTTGCCAACTTTCTCCGAGAGGCGTGAAGCATCAATGAAGAGAACGTCATCACGGTCACGCTTCTGGCGTAGCACCATGATAATCGTAGGGATGCCAGTTCCAAAGAAGATGTTTGCCGGAAGTCCGATAATGGCGTCGATGTTATTCTTTTCGATAAGGTTCCGGCGAATCTTTTCTTCTTCTTTACCACGGAAAAGAACTCCGTGAGGCAGTACAATGGTCATTATGCCTTGCGGCTTGACGTGGAAGAGATCGTGAAGGAGGAAGGCGTAGTCAGCCTTACCTTTAGGGGCAACGCCATATTCCTTGTAGCGAGCCTCACTGTCTTTATCCTTGTTGTCCCACTGCTGGGAGTAGGGAGGATTGCTGACCACAGCATCCACATAGAGGGGATTATACGTACGAAGAGGATCATTGTCGTCGAACCAGGGCCAGTCTTTGTCCAAGGTGTCGCCGCAGCGGACCTGAATGTTTTCCGGTTTGATGCCACGCATGATCAGGTTCATGCGCGTCAGGTTGTACGTGTTCTCCTTAAGTTCCTGGGCGTAGTACTTGATGCTGTCACGCTTGCGGAGGTGTTTGGCAGCAGCCTTACCGATATTGATAAGGAGAGATCCGGAACCACTCGTGGGGTCGTAGATTTCTATGTTTTCGCGTCCTTTGAGGTGGTTGGCAACGATTTCTGCCATTAGCAAGGCAACCTCGTGAGGGGTGTAGAATTCACCTGCTTTCTTGCCGGCATGAGCGGCGAAATTGCCGATCAGGTATTCGTAGATGAAGCCGAGAACGTCGTAGTCCTGAGAATCGTCTGTAGGGATGTCTTTAATGAGTTTGAGCAGTTCCAGGATGGCTTTAGTACGTGCGCCGCTGGTGTCTCCCAATTTGCTAAGGCCTGTCTGCAGGGTGATGAAAATCTTATTGAATACCTTCTTGTGGGAGGGATAAATGTTTCGCTCAAAAGCAAGGAGGGCGTTTGTCACGTCGGCAGAATCGAACGTGTAATTGGGGCTGATCCAGGTTGAAAACAGATTCTTGTACGCAATAAAATAACCCAGTTTCCGCTGGATGTAGGCTTTATCCTCCTGATTCTCTTCGTTCAGCTCGTTTTTAATGTCCTCTGCAGACCATTCGTCCTTCCGGAGGAGTTCCTCTTCTTTGTCGGAAAGGAACTTGTAGAAGATAAAGCCCAGGATGTAGTCCTTGTATTCGTTGGCTTCTATCTTTGAGCGCATCTTATTGGCCGAAGCCCATATTTTGCTCGCGAGCTGTTGCTTGTTCATCGTACAATATGGTTACGACAAGGCCTTTCGGTCCTTGTGGGTTTGGGTTGTATGTTCTTGTTGCTATTGCAAATAGCAAATTTACAGTTTTTTGGGCGAAATTCCGATAAATTGGAGTATCAAGATGCAGACGCGCCCTGAAAAAAGGCATTCCAGAGCGTTCAGTTGCGGTTATGATTCGATACTATTTCTTGGCCAGCCAATCGTCTATCTCGGGACGATAGAAGCTCAAGGCCTTTCCGCAGTAATGGTGCGGGATGCTGTTGCTGGCACACCAGGCGTATATGGTGCTAATGGACGTGTGTCCGGGAAGGTACGCAATCAGTTCCGACACGTTCATCCAGGGAGAAGCACTGCCGGAGGTGTCGAGGTTCTTAATCAGGGCTTTCAACTCCCTGACTTCGTCAAGTAAATCAGCAACCGCCTGGGGCAGGTTGTCGAAGGTAATCTTTTTGTCTGATGAATCCATTGTCACTTGCTTTCGGGTTGTACAACGGGTTCTTGAAATGAGGCCTCAGAACAAAAAACCCAGAGTCGTTTTTCGGCTCCGGGTACAAAAATATAGCAAAAAAACCGGGATATTCCTTGACTCAAGGACAGGTCAAGGAAAACTTTTTCATTCTGTGCCATCTTCCAATTTCTCTACACCAACAAACTCCAGATCCAGGTCGTGGATGAGCGCCCGGATCTCCTCATGAACTTCCGGAGAGAAGTACTGCGCGACGGCGGCAAAGGTGGCATCGGCCCGGGGATTTGGGGTGCGGTGCCAGCGGATGAGCCAGTCGGCAATGTCGATGTGGTTCTCGCGGTCTTCGGCGGTGCCGTGCTTCTGGAGGAGGTCGGCCACTTTGATGCCCAGTTCCGGGAATTCCGCGGCTTTCTGGCACCAGGTGTCGTAGCCGTCAATGTCCGGAAAAGCGGTGATGGAACGGCCCTTCAGCACGTTCAGCCGGGCATTCAGCTGGGATTTCCCGCCGGTGGCCAGCCAGATGAACTTGGGGATGAGGCCGGCGCAGATGATGGCCGTCTTCTCGCTTTCGACCAGAGCAACCGGTTTCTCGGGAAAGAGCGGCAGCAGGTGCTCTCCGAACAGGCACTGCGTCAGCGTCCATTCCTGAGGGAGCTGGCCAGCGTATTTCATCAGGGAATGCACCCAGGTGATGCGGCCTTTGGTGTTCTCGTCCTTGATGCGGTGGCCGGTCTCGGGATCGTATTTCATGACCTTGCCGGTGCGGATGCGGCCCTGAACGTCAATCTGGTAGAAGATGACGGCGCGTTCGCGGGTGACGCCGATGCGGTATTCGTCGATGAGGCCTTCGAGGATGATGGGGTCAAAGAGGGTGGCGAGGAAGCGGGTGAAGTCCGAAGGACGGTCCGGCCTGAGGGTCTTGGCCACGATGTCTTCGGGGAGCGTGTCCACTTTGTCCATCGGGTGGACGGGTGGACAGGGTGGACGCTGGTGGACGGATTTATCCAGCCAGTCAGGAGCCTTGCGCCAGTCCTCGGCATTGGGCCGGGCTTCCGGGTGGTCCTTGAAGTACTGGCCAGGGGTGTAGTGGTAGTTGCAGCCGGATTCGTGGTCGCATCGGCCTACGTTGTCGGCCAGGGGCTGGCCCTGGCTGTCGACGTAGAGGGTGAAGCAGCGTTTGCCGCCGCAATTTGGGCAGGTGTGGCGGGAGGCGGGGCCTGCGTATTTCTGGAGGTGGTATTCGTAGTCCATGTTACTCGTCGTTTTGAGGGGTGAAGAGTTCTTGTCCACCGCTGTCCACCTTGTCCACTGTGTCCACTCCGTCCGCTGCCGTGTCCTTGGTGGACGAGGCGGCCTGCTTGATGATCTTGGCGACCATGGACTTGCTGAGGCCGACTTCCTGGGCGATTTCCCGGTAGGATTTGCCTTGCTGGAAGAGCTGGATGATGTTCTCTACGCGGTTCATGGTCTCAGTTTCCTTCTGTTCACGGAGATGCTCGCGCTCGGTGGAGTATTCCTTGAATTCGAAGTGGGTGAAGCCATCAGCCTTCTCGATCTCGTAGACGATGACGTTGTCGGAGTCGTAACGGAAGGCTCCGGCGCGGACTTTCAGCTGCTTGACGTAGCGGAGGCGCTCGTCCTTGGCGGATTTGCCGATGGCGAAGACGCTGTCAAAGAAGTTGTAGAGCTTCTTGGAGCCGGCGAGGTCGTTCTGGGTGATGGGGCTGGAGAGGCTACGCTTGGGCGTGTGGGCGATGATGAGGATGGACCAGCCGTGCTTTTTCTTGAGCTGCATGAGTTTCATCATGAAGAGGCCGGCATCGACGCCTTTGTCCGAGCTGTTGCAGAGGTAGGTGAGGTTGTCGATGACGATGATGTTGCAGTGCAGCTGGAGGGCGGCGGCTTCGATGTTCTGGAGGATGCGGTCTTCGTAGTCCTTGAGGTCCAGGTGCATGTTGTCGATCTCGGCCCGGTACATGCGCTCGGGGAAGGGGTGCAGGGTGCCGGTGGCATCGTCGGTGTAGCGGAGCTGGAACTGCTTTTCGGAGAGCTCGCAGTCGAGGTAGAGGATGCTGTGCCGTTTGGCGATTTCTTCGGCAATCTGCACGGCGTAGATGGATTTTCCAAGGTTGGAGTCCGAGAAGAGGCAGGAGACTTCGCCCTGGTACCAGAGTTCGAGGAAGAGGGGCACCGGGTTGGGCATCTTGGAGGCATCGGAGAGGGAGTCGTTGACTTTCTTGATGGCAAGCATGCCGACGGTGCTGGTATGCGCGTTTCCTTCCACTGCAGCGGTGATGGCTTCAATGGGGTTCAGGCTATCCGTTGTTTCCATCTTTGTGGGTCTTGAAGAGTTCAACGGCCTGTTCTACGTCGATGACGATCTTGCGGCCCTGCTGCATGACGGCGGGGGCGAGGAAGGTGTCCTTGTAGCGCTGCGCCGTGAGGTGGGAGCAGCCAAACAGGGACTGGATTCCCTTGAGGCCATAGACGTAACGTTTTCCGTTGCCCTGGTTGGGCTTGACGGTGGCGCTGGAGCGGTCCAGCTTGAGCTCGCGGAGGAGTTCTTTGAGGTCGCCGACGGTGAGGGCGGCGATGGGGGTGGTTTCATCAAAGATCATAATCGTCTTGATTTGAAGTTTAACAAAACACAACCGGTTGTGCAGGTATTTCTGCTAGCGCTGGAACAAAGGTATATTGCTTTTTCGTTGTGCGCAATATGTTGATATAGTGTGGTTTACAGGTATTTAATTAGAGTAAACTTCAATACCGCCAAGTATATTCAAAGCGCTTTAAAATGGAGCCGGACTTGACATATTTCGGGGATTTTGTAAAGTGGGTGTGTGATTTGGGTATAGTTTAGTATGGTTTGGTAATATGGGTGGGTGGAAGTGTCAAATAGTTGTCAAGGTCGCAGTTAAGGGGATTGATTCATTTGTGAATTATAAGTAAATTTGAATCAAAGAGTTACGGAAAATTTACTTAAACTATGATAGCGCTTCCTTCCATTGCTTTCGGGGGCTTTTCTGGGTCAGCAAAGGGTGTTACGGCTCGCCAGGTCGGTGGCCGTAGCATCCTTTCGCTGAAATGCTACCCGACCGGGGTCACGACCGGAGCGCAGCTGGCCAGGCGGGCTTCCCTGAAAAAGATCTCCAAGAGTTGGGTCGCGCTCACGAATGAGCAGCGTCAGGATTGGGACCGGCTGGCGGAGCACGCCACCGGCGCTTCGTCGCTTGGCCAGAAGGCCGAGCTGTCCGGCATGAACCTGTATGTGCGGTTGAACGCAAACCGTGTGATGGCCGGAGAAACGATTGTTGCCGATGCTCCGATGGGGCAGGTAGCCGTGCCGAATGTGAGCTATGAATCGGTCATAGTGACGCCGCAACTCGTCATCTTCGGTGGCATCAAGCACGAGTCTGCACCGTTCAAACTGGTTGTGAAGATGTCCGGGAGCCAGTCTTCCGGCATCACCAACGGCTGGAGCAAGACTGTCATCATCAGCTCTGACACGGAGGATGACTGGGGCGAAGCGGACCTCACGAAGCTCTATCTCAAGACCATCGGGGTGGAGCCTACGCCCGGCCAGAAGGTCTTCATCGAGGCGTACTGGATGGATACCAGCACCGGATTCACGGGCCAGGTGTTCAAGGATTCCGTCATCGTGACCGGAGAGTCCAGCTATCAGGGCCGAACCCGCGTAACAATGGATAACCTGGACCCTACCGAGGAGCAGCACGTCTCCGCTCTCGATATGGACTTCTCTACCAATGCGCCGGTCATCTACTTTGATACCGTGTGCCTTGGACACAGCAATATCGCGTCCTCCGAGGCCATCCTGGATAAGGAACTCCCTGAAGATCTGATAGGCCTCTCTTATGCACTTGCACGCGGTGTGGGCGAAGAAGGCGATCTGCATCCGCAGTCGTACCAGATCCAGGCGATGAACTGGAGCGGCAAGTCTGAACTCCATTTCATGCACCGTGGCGGCAAGTATGTCAAGCCTACTGAGGTCTTCGGCCCGGGCGTTTTCTATCAACAGTAAACCATCTGCGCTATGTTCAACTCTACAGGAAACAATTTCGGAGCTGGCGTGATAGCTTTCAAAGACGTTCAGGAAAGCAACTACATCGTACTGAACGCCAAGTTCACCTGCAGCCCGCAGAGCGCGGAGTACCAGGCCGCTGAGGTGCTGGAGATTAAGGTGCCGGCTCTCTCGATCGCCCGCAGTACCATTGCCGGTGTCGTGGCCAGGTACAAGGAACGCGGGACTTCCTACGGTTATCCTTATGTCCGTGATGGCGGCACGGTGCTCAAGTCCTGGATAAAAGATGCCAATACGCTGTGTATTGAGAAACTGAGCTGCTTCGACGACAAGCAGGAAATCATCATCTACATCCAGACGCTCTACTGTATGCTGGGCCAGGGTGGGAACGCCTCCAAGGGGAAGGAGAAACGCATCACGGCTACCTCGGAAGACAATGCGCTCCGTTTCGACACTTCCTACACCATCTGCGTCGTATTCGAGAAATGGATCTTCTACCATATGATGTTCGACGGTGTCTCGTGGGCGTTCCGGAACCTGGACTGGGAGGCCTTCTTCGATACACTTCCAGATGATGTAAATGCTGACGTCCCGGTTATCGCTTCGTACAACTACGGCAATGACAAGCTGGGCGGCATCACGGAGTCTCGCCTTGAAGGCGGCTACTGGATGCTTCCTAAGGATGAGCGTGGGGACGGGTTCGAGAACACCGCCAACTACGTGTTCTCCTTTGGTTATCTGGTGCGCGACTTCGATGCCACGCCGGATGTGCCCGGGCGCCTGCGTCTGGCACAGGAAGCCTTGAACGGAGGTCGCTACGAAACCTTCTCGGTCTTTGACCTGGAATTGGTTCCCAGTCCGGCGTTGGCAGCTTGCTCCGGAACCACCGGCATCTACGGCAAGAGCACGGTGACTTTCATCCCTGAGAGCCGTCCGGCAGAGATTCCTGCTTTCGACGCCTTCTTCCTTGACAACTTTAACGGAGGCCAGGGACTTTCCATCCAGCTGGTCAAGATGGAATACCGGACAGATATCGCCACAGGCACCATCAAAGTGGATGACCTCTCCGGCATGAAAAACCTTTCCTTCAAGATGTTTGACACGGCCGTCGCCATGGCCATAACCGAATAGAACCGTTATGCTCAGTATCACTGCAACCAACTTCGGAGTCAACCCCTCCGACATTCAAATCAAGGAATATCACGAGCAGAACCTGCTGGTGCTGGAGGGCAACATCTCGGTGGACACCACAGCTGCGGAGTATGCCGGTATCAGGCCCATGAAACTGACCGTGGCAGATCTTCCCTTTGCCAAGAGCAGGGTTTCGAACGCGCTGGTGACCGCTGCTTCTGAGGGTGTGAATTACTGCACGCTGGCCAAGGTCTGGATAGCCGACAAGAACACCATCTGCATCGGTAAGATTATCCCTTACAAGAGCCTGGGCAGTTATACCATCCACTTGAATACGATGCTGATTCCGACGAACAATGCCGGTCAAGTCGCACTGAACTTGATGAAGACATACGTCCCGCAGTTCAACAAGGGCACCGGTGACGGCGTCGAGGTGTACACGGTAGAGAACCCTCACTGGATGATGTTCGTGCTGAAGTCCTCCAACCTGGTGTTTGACTCGGATGACCAGACGGTGGAAATCCAGCTGCCTGGTTTTCCCTCCGACATCTCGATAAACCCGCCCATCATCTACAACGAATCCCTTTGGAGCAACCTGGGGAGCAAATGCTATCCGGCTACGCTCCTGAACGGCATCCTGACCATCAGCAAAGACGGAGCCGCAGATGAGCCCGCCAATGTTGGGACCAAATTCACCCGGATGATTGTCGTCCGTGACAACAACTAAATGCCTGACTGATTATGTCCAACGAGAAGAAAATGCAACTCACGCGCCTTCAGGGCATCATCGCCATCGCAAGTTTCAGCGCCGGCGTGCTCATCGCGTGCGTGTGCCTTTTCTTCATCGAGCCCCTGGGCCAGATTGACACCAGTGCCGTGAGTATCGTGAGTGAACTGCTTATCCTCTGTGGTGCCATCCTGGGTGTGAAAGCCAGTTACGATGTCAAGTTCCGGAAGTTCCAGGCCGAGTTGGACCAAGTGATTGAAAATGAAAAACAGCATACAAACTAAACCTAACCTATGAAATTCTATCGGGCCATATTTCTCTGCGTTCTGCCTCTGCTTCTGCCCGGCTCCTCCTGCAGTACTGTTCGCCAGCTTCCCACTGTGGCGGACAGTACTCGGGTGGAGATTCGTACTGAAACGGTGTTTCAGAAGGACACGGTCTTCGTGGAGCTGCCGCGTGTTGTGGAACGGGTGGCCGTTCTCGATACGGTGTCACATCTGGAGAATGAGTTCGCTGCTTCGGCGGCTGTGGTTTCCGGCGGAGTGCTGAAACACAGCCTGGAAACGAAACCAGTGAAGCTGCCCGCCTTTGTTGACAAACAGATTGTGTACCGGGATTCCATAATATACAAGGACCGAGTGCAGACTGTGACCGTTGAAGTGCCGCGGCAGCTTACCGGTTGGCAGCAGGCAAAACTCAGGGTAGGGGGATTCTGTTTCTTTGCTGTGATTTTGATAGGACTTTATTTCCTTATTACATCCATCCATAAACTTAACCTCTTCTAACTATGAAGTACATTCCTTCCATCGCCTTCGAGGAGATGAGCGGCAGCGCCAAGGGCGTGACCGCTGCAAAGATGAAGAACCGCAAGTATATCCGCAACCGCGGCTATGGCGGTTCTGTCAGGACCCAGGACCAGGCCAAGGTCAAGGGTATTTTCAAGCGTCTGACCACCATGTGGAAGACCCTCACCAACGAGAACATTCTCGCCTGGAACAAGCTGGCCCTCTCTCAGCAGGGCCGCAGCGTCCTGGGCACCGGCGCCAAGATCTCCGGAGCCAACCTGTTCACCCGCCTGAACTACTGGATTGTCGCTTGCGGCGGCCAGCCGGTGGTTGTGCCTCCGACCCTCCTGGGCGTCGAGAACCCCTCCAGCGCCACCATCGTGTGCCAGGGTGACACCTTCACCTTCAAGCTGGATCAGGCGCTGGCCGACAATGGTGGCATCTATCTGGTCATCGAGGCCTCTGAGGGTCAGTCGAACGGTGTGTCCCGCGCACACGCAAAGGCCTCTGCCATCAAGATGGTGGAAGAGCCCACCGCCGCGGCCGTGGACATCCGCGCCGACTACGTGGCCAAGAACGGTGCGCCCAGCGCAGCTGCCCCGAAGATTTTCTTCCGCTACTACTACGTCAACTCCAGCACCGGCGAGAAGTCCGGCACCATGCTGGCCGAGGTGACGTGGAGCGCGGCTGCAGCTGGCGGCGAGCCTTAGTCTTCCTTCCAGGTCTCCGGACCGAGAGCGAAAAAAATTTCCTGCCTTCTTTTCAGGGGGCAGGATTTTTTTGTGTCCGGACGGACGTATGGCGTGGAAGTTTCGCGGAAAATTCTCGGAAGTGGTAAACTTTTGTCCACCTCGGAACGGGCTTCCGGGGCGGTTTGAGTATAGTGGGGGACAATAAAAGAAAATATACACAACTCGTAAAAACTGTGTACGAAATTGTGTATAACCTCTGTAACTTGCTGATTTTCAGCGTATTTTGTGGAGCATAGGAGAATCGAACTCCTGACCTTTTGAATGCCATTCAAACGCTCTACCAACTGAGCTAATACCCCATGTCAGGACTGCAAATATAGTCAATATTTACAATTCCCCAAAAAAAAC
>JAEEGG010017697.1_pt1 | contig 14620 bp, 7 predicted proteins | sample 9134161 | NCBI WGS metagenome assembly JAEEGG01 (sample SAMN16246543, study PRJNA631951) | gut metagenome | biome: gut microbiome; feature: rumen; material: CR-attached | host: Bos | place: Iran: Karaj | collected 2018-10
CACGTCGCGCCCCTCGACGGCATGGGCAGGGGCGAAAAGCTTCAGCATGGAGGCATCGGCCTCCGGGAACACGCTCTTCATTTCCTTCAGCGTGACTTCGTTCAAAAGCTTGTTGTGATCGGCGGCGTACTTGACCAGCGCGCCGACCTTGTGATGCGCGAACCGGAACGGCACGCCCTTGCGGACGAGCGCTTCGGCGAGGTCGGTCGCCATGAGGCCGGGATCGGACGCCGCCTTCAGCATCGCGTCCTTGTTGACCTTCATGGAGCCGATCATGGAGGGATAGACGCTGAGGATGGCGTGAACGGTGTCGAGCGCGTCGAACAGCGGCTCCTTGTCCTCCTGCAGGTCGCGGTTGTAGGTCAGCGGCAGGCCCTTGCAGATCGTGAGCAGCGCTGTCAGGTCGCCGTAGATGCGCCCGGTCTTGCCGCGCGAAAGCTCCGCGATGTCCGGGTTCTTCTTCTGCGGCATCAGACTGGACCCCGTGCAGAAAGCGTCGCCGAACGTGACGAACGAGAATTCCTGCGACATCCAGAGGATCAGGTCCTCGGACAGACGCGAAATGTGCATCGCGAAAATGGAAAGCGCCGCGAGCAGTTCGCACGCGAAATCGCGGTCCGCCACGGCGTCCATGCTGTTCCGCGTCATCTTCGGGAATTTCAGGCGTTTCCGCACGAATTCGCGGTCGATGGGCAGCGTGGTCCCGGCGATCGCCCCGGACCCGAGCGGCATCACGTTGATGCGCTTGCGGGCGTCGGCGAGGCGTTCCGCGTCGCGGGCGAACATTTCGACGTAGGCGAGCAGATGATGCGCCAGCAGGACGGGCTGCGCGTGCTGCATGTGCGTGAAGCCGGGCATGATCGTGCGCCTGTGCTCGTCGGCCTTTTTGACCAACGAGGTCTGAAGTGCGCGGATCTCCTTCATCAGGTCGTCGATCTCGTCCCGCAGGTACAGCCTGATGTCGAGTGCGATCTGGTCGTTGCGGCTGCGTGCGGTATGAACGCGCGCGCCCTCGGGTCCGAGCGCCTCGGTCAGCGCGGTCTCGATGTGCATGTGAATGTCTTCGAGCTCGACCTTGAACTCCATTTTGCCTTCGGCGATGCGGCGTTTCAGGACCGCGAGCTTGCGGCAGATGGCGTCGGCGGACTCCTTCGGGATGATCCCGGCGGCGCCGAGCATGGCGGCGTGCGCCATGCTGCCGGCGATGTCGTGCTTGTAGAGCCGTTTGTCGTATGAAATCGATTGCGTGAAATCCTGCACGCTGCGCTGTGTTTGTTCGGCGAACCTGCCGCCCCAGAGAGCCATATTCGAACCTCGTGATGTGGGCAAAAGAATGTTTTTTGAAAAACGGAAACAACGGGAATATCTTTTAAAACAGACAAGCCCTATTATAGAATATAGCACAAGATTTGATTTCATCAAAGCGCTTTTTCCGTTTTTCCGCTTTTTTCCCGCCGTTTTTCCCGTTTTTTGCCGTTTTTCCGCGTTGCGCCCTTGACAAATCCTCCCCGCGCGGGTATTTTTATGAAAAGTTTCAAACGCAACAGCACGGAAGTCTTCCGAAATGAACATCATCCTCCCCGTTTTGCAGTCCGCCGCCAACGCCGGCGTTTCCGACCTTTTTCTTTCCGCCGGGAAAAAACCGTCCGCCCGCACATGCGGCGTGGTAAGCCATCTGGGCAGTTTCGGCACCATCCCCGCCGAATCCATCGACGCGTTCCGCAGGACGGTCATCGGGGAACGCGGCGAGGCGGCCTATGCAGTGTCCGGCGCGTTCGACGCCTCCTGGCAGGTCCCCGGCGGCGGCCGCATCCGCGTGAACTTCTTCCGCGCCATCTGCGGCCCCTCCGCGGCGGTCCGTCCGGTCCGGAACGGCGACGACGTGACGACCTCCGCGCTGAACCTCCCTGCCCTGCTTGACAAGCTCGCGGAAGCCCCGCGCGGCCTGATCCTGGTCGCCGGCACCACGGGCTGCGGCAAGTCCACCACGCTCGCCGCCATGATCAGCCACATCAACCGGACCATGCACAAGCACATCCTCACGCTGGAGGACCCGATCGAATTCGTCTATTCCGACCGGGAATCGCTGATCTCCCAGCGCGAGATCGACACCGCCCGCGAAGGCGGCTTCTCCTCCGCGCTCCGCAGCGCCCTGCGCGAAAACCCGGACGTGATCGTGATCGGCGAAATGCGCGACCCGGAAACGATTGCCACGGCCATCAACGCCGCCCTCACCGGACACCTCGTCATCAGCACCGTCCACACCTCCGGCTCGGTCCAGGCCGTCGAACGCATCGTGAACATGTTCCCGGAGGACGCCCGCGAGCAGACCGCCATCGACCTCGGCGCGGCGCTGAACGGCATCGTCTCCCAGCGTCTGATCCCGGCCCTCGGCTCCGCATCCATGCTCCCCGCCGTCGAGATCCTCCTCGGCACCGCCCTGGTCCGCAAGCTCGTCGCCGGACGCGACTACAAATCGCTGGACGACGCCCTCCGCAGCAACACGGAACAGGGCATGATCCCGTTCAACCGTTCCATCTTCCGCCTCTACCAGACCGGAAAGATCGCGCTCCCGGACGCGCTGGACGCCGCGGACAACCGCGACGAGTTCAACCTCCTCGTGAAGGGCATGGAGAGCGGCGTCGACGCCTTCCGCAGCTACTACGGGTCCAAGCTCGACGGCGCGCCCGACGACGAGACGGTCGTCGACATGCGCACGCTCTTCCTCGCCTCGCTTCAGGTCAAGGCAAGCGACCTCATCCTCTCGACCGGCGTCCGCCCCACGCTCCGCATCAACGGCGAACTCCGCGAGCTCAACATGCCCGTCCTCGACAACGACGACGTGCGGCGTCTGCTCTTCAGCGTCATCAACCAGCGGCAGCGCGTGGAGCTGGAGGAAAACCGCGAGCTCGACTTCGCGCTGTCCGTCGATTTCGGCAAGGAGCTCAACGTCCCGAACTCGCGTTTCCGCGTGAACGCATTCTTCCAGCGCGGCTCGCTCGGCATGGTTGCACGCGTCGTGAACGTCAAGATCCCCTCGCCCGCCCAGCTCGGCCTGCCCGAAGTCGTCTCCGGCCTCTGCGGCAAACGCCAGGGGCTCGTGCTCGTGACCGGCCCCACCGGCAGCGGCAAGTCCACCACGCTCGCCTCGCTCCTCGACGTCATCAACCGCACCCGCAACGCGCACATCATCACCATCGAGGACCCCATCGAGTACGTCCACCGCAACATCAATTCCATTATCGAACAGCGCGAACTTCACGCCGACACGCACAGTTTCTCCGCCGCGCTCAAATACGCCCTCCGCGAAGCCCCGGACGTCATCATGGTCGGCGAAATGCGCGACACCGAGACCATGTCCGCCGCGCTTACCGCCGCCGAGACCGGACACCTCGTCTTCGCCACGATCCACACGAACAGCGCGCCGCAGACCGTCGACCGCATTGTGGATTCCTTCCCGATGTACCAGCAGAACCAGATCCGGCTTCAGCTCGCCGCCACGCTCCTCGCCGTCATTTCCCAGCGGCTCATCCCGAGCGTCGACGGCTCCAGCCGTCTCGCCGCGTTCGAGATCATGATCGGCACCCCGCCCGTGCAGGCGCTCATCCGCGAAGGCAAAACGCATCAGCTCCGCACCGTCATCGAGACCAGCCTGAAGGACGGCATGTGCACGCTCGACCGCTCCATGCAGGACCTCGCCGACGACGGCCTGATCTCCCCGGACGAACTCAAACGCTTCACCGCCGACTACAAGCAGATCGACAGCCACTGATCGCCATTGTCCGGCGGCGGATCAAGACAAAAGAATCTCCCTCCGACCTGCTTATTCGACAGGAAGGAGGGAGATTTCTTGCGACAGTGGAGACACCGCCTCCCCGTGCCGGAGCGAAGCCCGGCACTACCTCAGTTGAGGACTTGTCCTCATTAAGGGAGGTACGCGATAAGCGTGATGTCGCCGTACGGGATCGCCGGGTTGCACTGGCAGCGGCGGATCATGAGCTTGTATTCCGGCACCCACTCCTTCAGAAGCGGGGCGAGGCCGAAGAACTCTTCCGGGCTGTGGTGGATCGCCACCGTAATCAGCGGCTTGTCGCGTTTGATCATCGTTTCCGCGCCGAGGATCACGCGCCGCCCCATGCCGGCGACGTCCGCCTGGATCCACGCCACGCGCCCCTGCACGTTTTTCTTCTTCTCGAAGATGTCCAGCGAGGTCGCCTGAACTTCCCTCCGGCACGGTTTGCCGTCCTTGTCGCGGTCCTGCATCGACACCCGGCCGGCGCGTTCCGCCATGAACAGGCTGTAGAGCTCCATCTTGCCCGTCTTGTCAAGCCCGGCGCGCACCACGTTCGACTGCAGGAACGGCGTATTCCCCTCGGACGGCTCGAACCCGTACATCATGGCGGGCTTGTACAGGTTCATCGCGATCAGCGATGCGCCGCAGAACGCGCCGCACTGGTAGAACACGCCACCGGCGAGACGGTCCTTCACGGCCTGGTCGAGGAAGATCGCTCCATGATGGTAATAGAACTGCGACGGGTCGAAGTACGGATACTCGCCCTTCGAGAGCTTCACATACTCCTCGTAGTTGTTCGTGAAAGCTTCCCAGTCCTGGTGTTCCTCTTTGGTCATCAACCCGAGCGGGGAATAGTACACCATGGAGGCGAAATCGGGCGTCGGGAACGCCTCGAGCCGTTTCATCCCCAGGCGGATCGCCGTGATGCTCGCCTCGTCGCCTTCGAACAGCGCTTCCAGTTCCTTCAGAGCCTCCGGATGCCGCGGCAGAAAGGCCAGGAACCGTGCGGAGTATTTGCAGACGTTCGGCGGCACATGCAGCAGCTGGAACTGCTCGAACAGCGCGTCGTCGCGGGACTTCGGCTTTTCCTCGTCCATGTCCGAATTGACGGAGAGCATGTCCCCGAAGTTCGCCGGAGACTGCGTTCCCGCGCCGGTGTTGACGGAAAGGACGCCGGAACCGCCGGAAACATTCGCGGCCTTTGTATTGACGGAAAGGACCGGCTCGCGTTCATCATCCTCGTCCAGCACCGACCCCGGCGCGGACGCCGCATTGCTCAGCGCGGACGGATCGCCGGAAAGAATGGCGGACGCCGCATTGTCGCGGTTCCGGGGCGAGACGGGCGGCACCTCCGGTTTCTTCTTCACGGCGGACGGCGCCTGCGGGATGGTCCCCGCGGCCAGCGCATCGTCGCCCAGCCCGAAATTATCCTCGTATCCGCCGCCGAAGTTATCCTCCGCGGACTCGCCGAAATTGTTTCCGTCGTCCGCCGGGGCGGAAGCTGGTTCCGCGGGCTTCTGTTCCGTGTCTTTTTCCGCCTCGACGGCGGCCTTTTCTTCGTCTGTCATGGTAAAAACTCCTGTTCAAAATCCAATCAAAAAAGTCAGGCGGGATCGACCATGCCGATCGTCTCCCTGAAATGTTCCAGCATGACCGGCACGAGCGGGGCATTCGTGCAGAGGATGCCCTCCGACGGCCAGTTCGAACCGCCGTTCATGTCGAGCACAACAGCTCCGGCTTCGGACGCGATCAGCGCGCCCGCCGCCACGTCGTACTCCTTCAGCGCGATCTCCCAGTACACGTCCACGCGTCCGGCCGCCACGAAGCACAGGTCGAGCGCGGCGGACCCGCAGCGTTTGATGTCCTGCGCGATCGGGAACACGCGGTCGATGATCGGCATGTTGTTCTTCTTCAGCCCGGCCCGCAGGCAGGCGAACCCGGTGGCGACCACGGCCTTGTTGAGCGCGTCGCACCCGGATACACGGATCGGATGTCCGTCCTCGAACGCGCCTTTGCCCTTCTCGGCGGAAAACATCATGCCGAGGCGCGGCGCATACACGCACCCGGCGATCGTCGTGCCGTTTTCTTTCAGCGCGATGGAGATACAGAAGAACGGGTGGCCGTGCACGAACGACTGCGTGCCGTCGATGGGGTCGACCACCCAGCAGAACGGCGAATCCTGGTCGCGGCGACCGTACTCCTCGCCGAACATGCCGTGTCCGGGGAACCGCTTCTGCACTTCCGAGGCGATCAGCGTCTCGACCGCCTTGTCCGCAACCGAAACGATGTCCTTCGGCGTGCCCTTGCAGGAAATGTCGGACGCCTTGATGTGGTTGAAGTATTTCATCGCCTCGGCTCCCGCGAGCCGCGCGATCTCCTGAATCTGCGTGATATATTCCATAATGAACGTTCCTTTCACTCAGTCCAGCCTGACCTGCCCGATCAGCTCCGTGACCGAGGCGATCCCGTGCGAATCCAGATAGGCGTTCAGCTCCTCGATCACGCGCATCGGTGCGCGCGGATCGGCGAAGATGGCCGTGCCGACCGCCACGGCGGACGCGCCCGCGAGCAGGAATTCGACCGCGTCCAGGCCGTTCATGATGCCGCCCATGCCGATGATCGGGACGGAGACCGCCTTCGCCGCCTCGTAGACGAGCTTGATGGCGACCGGCTTCACCGCGGGACCGCTCATGCCGCCCGTGATGTTCGCGATCTTCGGGCGGCGCGTCTCCACGTCGATCGCCATGGCGGGGATGGTGTTGATGAGGCTCAGGATATCGCTGCCCGCGTCCTGCGCCGCCAGCGCGAAGTCGGCGATGCGCGACACGTTCGGGCTGAGCTTGGTGATGAGCGGGATGGTCGTGGCCCTGCGGACGGCGGAAACGACCGAGGCGAGCGCCTTCGGGTCGGTGCCGAACGCCAGTCCGCCTTCCTTCACGTTCGGGCAGGACACGTTGATCTCCAGCGCGGCGATGAAGTCCTTTTCGGCTTCGAGCCGTTCGGCAACATATGCGTAATCTTCGGGCTTCCTGCCCCAGATGTTCACGATCACGGTCGCCTTCGTCTTCTTCAGGTGCGGCAGGTAGTGGTCGCCGGTCAGAAACGCGTCGATGCCGGGCCCCTGAAGCCCGATGGCGTTCAGCATGCCGCCGGTGACCTCCGCCACGCGCGGCGTGGGGTTGCCGTGCGACGCCCACGGGGCAATGCCCTTCACGACCACCGCGCCGAGCTGTTCGACCGGAAAAAAGTCCTCGTATTCCTCGCCGTATCCGAACGTGCCGGACGCGGTCATGACCGGGTTCTTCAGCGAGAGCGGACCGAGTTTGACGTTCAGATCAGCCACAGTACACCTCCTGCGCGGGGTAGACCACGCCTTCCTTGCAGCTGCGCGAATACCGCCAGCCGTCCGGAGAGTTTTTGTCCACGACCTTGATCACGCAGGCGAAGCACGCGCCCACGCCGCAGCCCATGCGCTGGTCCATGCTGATCTCGCACTTCAGCCCGAGTTTCGCCGTCGTTTTCGCCAGCGCGTACAGCATCGGCGCGGGGCCGCAGCCGTACACGAACGTATTCGCGGGGAATTCGCTCTTCCGCGCTTCCATGAGCTCGGTCACAAAGCCTTTGAACCCGCGCGAGCCGTCGTTCGTGGCCGTCTCCACGCGCCAGCCGAGCGCCTCGTATTCATCGATCAGGATGAAGTCGGATTCCGTGCGGGCTCCGAGGAACAGGATGCCCGGACGCGGCGACTTCTTCGCCAGGAACAGCGTCGAGGCGGACCCGTACCCGCCCGCCGCGATCACGGGGAACGTGGTTTCGTCCGGCATGGTGTAGCTCGTGCCGAGCGGACCGAGGATGCGGCAGGATTCGCCCGGCTTCATCTGTGCCAGACGCTCCGTGCCCGCGCCGACGACCTTGAACACCAGCGTGAGTTCGCCCGTCGCGGGGTCGGCGTCGCAGATGCTGAACGGACGCCGCAGGATATGGTCGAGCGCGTCGCCGATGCGCACATGCACGAACTGGCCCGGCTTCGCCTCCGCCGTCACGTGCGGCGCCTGGAATACGATCCGGTGGTACGCCCCGTGCAGGACGCCGCACCGGAGGATGGTGCAGGGAAGATCATTCATAAAAGACAAAGGCTCCTCGTGGATGACTTGTTTTTAATTCAATAATATACAGCCTCGCGCCCGAAACGTCAAGACCGTTGCCGCATTTTCCCGCCGTTCGGCGCAAAAACCGCCGCAAACGCCGGAAATAATTCGCTGCTACGCCTGGCGTCCGCCTCAGCCGTCATTCCTCCGTTTTTTCCGGAAATCATACTTGAAAAACAAGTATGGCGGGGTATATTATCTAAAAAATTATTTCCTAAAACATATTCACAATTCCACCCCCAAAACACAAACAGAGGAACGCAAGAAATGAAAAAAACACTCTGTCTCCTCGCCGCGCTCACGGCCGGAATGCTCTGGCAGACCGCCGAAGCCCGCGAAGTCGTCAGCCTCTCCGGCTCCGGCTGGAAACTCTGGCGCGACACCGCCGCAAAATGGCAGTCCGAAAAGGTCGTCGTCCCCGGCACTCCGCTCGACCAGATCCCCGCGCATCAGCCCACCGGCGGCTGGGACGCCCTGAACAAGGCCGACCGCAAGGACGTCTCCGTCCCGGGCACCGTCGAACAGTATTTCACGGACATGTCCGCGCTGGAAAAGGACTACACGATCGACCCGAAGAACTTCTGGCAGCCGCTGCAAGGGGTTTCCTGGTGGAGCCGCACGTTCAAGGTCGACCAGGACCTGACTGGCAAGAAGGTGTTCCTCCGCTTCTCCGCCCTCACCTACCAGGCCGAGATCTTCCTGAACCATGAGCTCATCGCGTGCGACGCCGCGTGCGACACCGAGTTCGTGCTGGACATCACCGGCAAGCTCAAAAAGGGCGACACCGCCAGCCTCGACATCCGCATCACCAACCCCGGCGGCGACTACGACTGGACCGACTATATCCCGTTCACCTGGAACGGCATCAAGCTGAACGGCCGCCGCGCCGTCGGCGGCGTGACCGGCCACGTCTCCCTCGAGATCACCGATCCCGTCTACATCGACGACGTCTACATCATGAACACCCCCGATCCGAAGACGGTCGAGGTCCGCATCACTGCGATCAACGACACCGGCAAGGACGTGGAGGAAGATTGCACCGTCCGGCTCGTGCAGGACAATGTCCCGGTCATCGCGGGCGAGACCGTCAAGCTCAAACCCGGCGAAAACCTCATCACCCGCAAGTTCACGCACGCGAACGCGGAGCTGTGGGACCTCGACAACCCGAACCTCTACACCATGAGCGTGAAGATCGGCGACGAAGAAGAGGTCCAGACGTTCGGGTTCCGCTGGTTCGGCCCCGAAGGCATCGGCAAGGACGCCATGTTCCGCCTCAACGGCAAGCGCATCGTGCTCCGCTCCGCCATCAGCTGGGGCTGGTGGCCCGTCACCGGCACCATCCCCCTGCCCGAATACGCCGCGAAGCAGATCAAGGCCGCGAAGGACTTCGGCATGAACATGCTGAACTTCCACCGCCACATGGGCCAGGACATCGTGCTCCAGGAAGCCGACAAGCAGGGCCTCCTGTACTACGCCGAGCCCGGCGGATTCATCTCCGGCAGCCAGTCCCCCGAAGGCCGCGTGATCGCAAAGGAACGCGTCCGCCGCATGGTGAAGAAATTCCGTTCGCACCCGTCCCTCGTCATCTACAACCTCATCAACGAGCTCGGACTCGGTCGCGAGCAGCATGACCAGAACTGGTATTCCAGCATGGTCTCCTTCACGCACCAGAACGACCCGTCCCGCATCGTGGTCCTCACCAGCGGCTGGAGCAAGGAAGGCATCGACGTCGAAGACTACAACAAGATGAACTGCATGCCCTTCGACGACAAGGTCTATCAGGTCGGCTTCCGCGACAACCACAACGCCACCGGCCCGAACATCTCCTACCCCGCGAACTACTACACGAACAGCACCCGCTACTGGAACTACACCCAGAACAAGGAAGAGCTCATCTTCTGGGGCGAGGAAGGCGCCATCTCCACCCCGCCGCGCCTTGAGCTCATCATGGACGAACTGAAGCAGATCGGCCAGGACGGCATGGACGGCGAGGACTACAAGAACTGGTACAAGCGCATGAACAAGTACCTCGACGAGAAGGGCCTCCGCAAGGACTACCCGACCGTCGAAGCCTTCACCACCGAGCTCGGCAAGGTCGGCATCCGCCATCAGGGCCGCCGCATCGAGATCATCCGCCTCAACAACATCACCGACGGCTACGCGATCAACGGCTGGGAAGCCATGCTCCGCGAGAACAACTCCGGCGTCGTCGACACCTTCCGCAACCCGAAGGGCGACCCGGCGATCCTCCGCGCCTACAACGCCCCGCTGAAGCTCGCGGTCCACACCCCGACCCCGTCGTTCACCGTGCCGAACACGATCACCGCCGACATCCACATCATCAACGAGGAGAACCTGAACGGCGAGTTCACGCTGGTCGTCCAGCTCGTCCAGGACGGCAAGGTCGTCAGGGAATCCGAACAGAAGGTGAAGGTCACCGGCGGCGACGTCTACGGCGAACTCCTCGCCGAAAAGGTCCAGATCCAGGTCGACGCCCCCGGCGTTTCCCTCATCAAGGCGTTCCTGAAGGACACCAAGGCCGAAGGCGACATGGAAGTCACCGCGGTCGACAATTCGAAGATCAAGCTCCCCGCCGGCAAGACCTACGCCGTGTATGAAAATCCGCAGCCTCAGGGCCAGCAGGGCCAGGGCGGCTTCGGCGGCGGCCAGGGCAGACCCGGCGGCTTCGGCGGCGGTCAGGGCGGCAGACCCGGCATGGGCGGCCGCGGCGGCCAGCCCCAGCAGTCGCTCGTCAGCATCCTCAACGCCGCGGGCGGCAACTTCCAGACCTTCCAGCCCGGCTCCGGCATGAAGCCCGACGTGCTCATCGTGACCCAGCGCTATCCCGTTCCGCAGAGGATCCAGGCGAACTCCATCGCCACGCCCGACGGAATCGCCGGTTCGTTCCGCCTGACCTTCCTCGTCGACGGCGAAAAGCGCGCCGAACGCAACGTCCGCCAGCTCGAACTGGCGCTCCCGGACGGCGGCACGCCCGATCCGAACGTGCCCATGACCGCCGGGTACACGGTCCTCTTCGAAGGACAGTACATGCCGAACGCCGACGGCGACTACAACTTCAAGATCGAAGGTCCGACCAAGGCCGACGACCAGCTGAGTTTCAAGGTCGACGGCAAGGAAGTCGCGGTCGCCGCCGACGGCACCGCCACCGTCAAGCTTTACCGCGGCGTCCCCGCGCAGCTGGCGATCTCCATGACCAAGAAGGCCGCGCAGCGCTTCAACGTCCTCTGCTTCCCGCCGAACGGCAATTCCGTCGACGTGAACGCCGTCGTCGAGCTCGCGAAGGCCGGCACGCAGGTCATCGTGCTCAACGACGTGGAAAACTGGGCCCCCACGATCGCCGCCGCGAACGGCAAGATCAAGTATCTCGGCAGCTTCCGCCTCGGCAACAACTGGGTCGGCGGCCAGTATTTCTGCAAGGACCACCCGGTGTTCGACGGCTTCCTGAAGCCCGCCGTGCTCGACTACGCGTTTGACGCCGCCGTCTCCAATCCGCGCTCCGCCATCATCATGGAGGGCGCCGACGAGGAGCTCATCGCCGGCGCATGGCACTCCCTCGGCTGCCGCATGGGCACCGCCATCGGCCGCGCGAAGACCGGCGCGGGCTCCATGATCTACAGCACGCTCGGACTCACGAACTACAATGATCCGGTCTGCCGCAGACTCCTCTTCAACCTCATCGAGTACGCCGCAGGACGCGACCGTTCCGACATCGTGGACCGCCGCAACGACTAAGGCCAGCAAGCTCTAAAAAAACAAACAGGCGGGGAGGACAAGTCCTCCACCGACATAGTGCCGGGCTTCGCTCCGGCACATTTTACGAAAGTACAAAACAGGCGGCAATCCTCTCATCGGGGTTGCCGCCGTTCTTTTTGCCCGGACAAAAGATAAGTCGTATCAGTCTTATACGACCGATACGACCGATATGTCCTATGCGATCAGGTCCGTCGTTCTGTTCGCGCCTCGTCCGAGGCGCGTGTGAGGGACCTCGCCGCCGTTTTTTACTTGCCTGCCGCGGCGTCCGCTTTCAGCTTCGTGATGCGGTCGAGCGCGCGCTGCGCTCCGCCCTCGAAACCGCCGTCCACGGCCTTGCGGTACCAGTTCTCCGCTTCGTCCAGGTTCTTTTCCACGCCCTCGCCGTTCTCGTAGCACACGCCGAGTTCATAGAACGCCGCGGGGCAGTCCTGGTCGGCGGCTTTGCGGAACCATGCGACGGCTTCGGCTGGGTCAAGCGCCGTGCCGATGCCTTTGCAGAGGAACCGTCCGTAGAAGAGCTGCGCCCAAACGTAGCCGAGCTCGGCGGACTGCCGCAGCAGCCCGGCGCACTCGACGTCCTTGTCCTGCCGGTCGAAGAGCTCGATCGCCTGCTGGTACAACGCGAGCGCCTGCGTCTCCGGGCTGGACTCCAGCGCTTTCGCCTTCTCGACGCGGATGATCGCGCTCTGCGCTTCCTCGATTTTTGCCTCAAGCGCCTTTTTATACCAGGCAAGCGACTCGTCCAGATTCCGGTCCACGCCCTCGCCGTTCTCATAGCAGACAGCGAGCTCGTAGAACGCCACGGCGCATCCCTGATCGGCGGACTTGCGGAACCATTCCACGGCGGCGGGCATGTTCTGCTCCACGCCGACGCCCTTCTTCAAACTCCCGCCGTAATACATCTGCGCCCAGGCGTTGCCCATCTCGGCGGACTGCCGCAGGCAAGCCGCGCCCTCCTCGACCTTTTGCTTTTCAAAAAGCTCGTATGCCTGCTTCAGAAGCCGCTCCGGCTCGGTCAGATTGCTGTCCGCGTTCATCCGCGACCATATCGCGAGCCCCGCGAATCCGAGCAGCAGAACAACCCAGAGAATGATCACGGCCTTATTCGATTGTTTGCCGCCGCCGCATCCGCAGGAGCAGCCGCCCGACGCCTTTTCCTGTTCAGCCGGGGCCTTGCTCTCTTCGTTCCGTTCCATATTTCAATTCCTCGTTTCAGGTTGGGTAATTGGATTCGAATAATCTAAAAATATACATCCTGCGGCATTAAAATCAAGCGGATTCCGGGAAAAACCGGAGGGACCGTCAGTCCATTCCCTCGCCGGACTTCGCTTTCATCGTTTCGAGGCGTTCGAGCGCGGTCCGCGCATTGTAGGCGGATCCGGCATCCTCCAGCGCCTTGCGGAACCACCCCTCCGCCTCGTTCAGGTCCCGGTTCACGCCCTCGCCGTTCTCATAGCAGATCCCGAGCTGGTAACACGCCTCGGCACAATTCTTTTTCGCGGCTTTGCGGAGCCACTTCACGGCTTCGGCAGGGTTCGGCTCCGCGTAGAATCCGTTCTTCAGGCGTTCGCCGTAGTAAAGCTGCGCCCACGCGTTGCCCATCTCGGCAGACTCCCGCAGCAGCTCCGTGCTCCGGGCGAACTCCTGCTGGCCGTACAGCGTGTACGCCTCGTTCAGGAGACGTTCCGCCTCGGCCGCCCGCTTCTGCTGCGAATACGAATACCAGCTGAAGCCGCCGAGCAGGAACGCCATCCAGATCGCGACAACGATCTTGTTCGAGCCCTTCATCCCGCCGCGATCGCGGGGTTGTCCGCCCGGGTCCTGCGCCTGTGCCGCCTGCGTTTTGTCCGCTTCGTTCTGCTCCATCGCGGAGTCCTGATTCCTTTCCGTCCGGGAGTCTCCGGACCGCACGTGATTTGCCGTTTTCGTAACAATATACACGCTGCGGGAGCAAAATCAAGCGTCGATCCCAAAAAAGGACTGCGCTGCAAATCGCGGCCGCCTCTGCCCGCAGAATGCTTCAGGAACTACACGAAAAAAGTTCAATCTTTCCGGTTTCCGGCTTGCTTTTTATGTAAAAAGAGGTTATATTAGACAAAAATGCGCCGGATCCGCCTGAAAAACGGCATTCCCGCGTACACAATGAAATCCCGAAACCAACCCAAACATAAAACCGAAAGGCAACCCAACATGAAAAAGATCCTGATGTCCCTCGTGTGCCTCGCCCTCGGCGCGTCCGTCTTCGGCGCCGACCTCTACATCTCCCAGGCCAACGGCAAGAAGAAAGGCCCCGGCACGAAGGAAGAGCCCTTCAAAGCGCTCCTCGACGCGGTGAAGGCCGCCCAGCCCGGCGACACCATCCACATGGCCGCCGGCAACTACTCCGGCGCGCTCGGAGCCAGCGAGATCATCATCGACAAGCCCGTCACCATCATCGGCGGCTACGACGAGAAATTCGAGACCCGCGACCTCGCCAAGTACACCACCAAGATCCAGCCCCCGAACGACAAGAACGACTCCAAGGGCATCGGCGTCATCACGCTGAAGCTCCCGAACGGCAAAGGCCCCGACATGGTCCTCGACGGCATCGTGATCGACCAGTCCTTCATGAACAGCTATCACGACACCAAGGGCAAACCCGAAGGCGTCGAGACCGGCATGTGGCTCGAACCCCCGGCACACGGCTCCAAGGACAAATTCGCCTCCGCGAAGTCCTACTCCATCTACAGCGAAACGCAGGGCCGCTTCGAAGGCAACATCATCATTAAGAACTGCGTCTTCTCCAACAGCGGCAACTACGGCATCAACCTCAACCTCTACAAGGGCAAAGTCACCGTCGAGAACAATCTCTTCGTCGCCTGCCGCATGATCTCCTGCAACGTCCTCTGCTCCAGCGCCCAGAACG
>JAEEGG010017698.1_pt1 | contig 14620 bp, 6 predicted proteins | sample 9134161 | NCBI WGS metagenome assembly JAEEGG01 (sample SAMN16246543, study PRJNA631951) | gut metagenome | biome: gut microbiome; feature: rumen; material: CR-attached | host: Bos | place: Iran: Karaj | collected 2018-10
TCCTCATCGGCGCGCGGCATCCCCGCGAGAAGCAGGACATTTGCATCAGGAAACTCCTTAAGCATCTGCTCAAGGAGCCACAATCCGTCCCGCCGCGGCATAACAACGTCCGAAAGAACGACGTCGGGAAGTCCGTTCGCCATGCAGAATTCAAGCGCCTCCTCCGCACCCGCCGCAGTGCCTACGACGGCGAAGCGCTCCCTGCTCGCGAACATAGTCGAAAGCCCTTCCCTAATCATCGGATGGTCGTCTACTATAAGAACCTTAATCATGTATGATCTCAACCTCCACCGTCGTCCCCTCGCCCGGACGGCTCTTGACGGAAAACGAGCCGCCGATTGCCTCCGCGCGCGCCTGCATGTTCGAAAGGCCCATGTGGCCGCTCTCGCCGCGCACGGCAGCGGGATCAAATCCACATCCGTCGTCCGCCACGCTCATGGCGAAGCGGCGTCCGTCGTCCGAAAGCCTCACCGCGACATGCCGCGCACCACCGTGCCTGAGCGCGTTGCCGACCGCCTCCTGTAGAATCATGAGAAGCCGCGCGCCCTGTCGCCTAATCTCTATCGGCGGCTCTCCCTCGGAGACTATCTCGACTACGCCGCCCCAGTGCGGCATGCGCGCCGCAGCCGTGCGGAAGAGCCCCGCGAGCGTGTCCGCCTCGTGACCCGCGCGCTGGAGCCCCCAGAGGATGCTGCGAAGACCCGACTGCGTGTTCATGAGGGACTTCCTCGCGCCTGCGATCTGACGCGCGACGGCATCCGGATTCTCGACGACGCTCGCCGCCGCGTCGAGATGGAACATCGTACCCGCAAGCTGCTGCTGGAACTCGTCGTGCAAGTCGCGCGCGAGCCTCAGGCGCTCCTCCTGCGAACTAGCCTCGGCCCTTCTCGCGCGAATGAGCATGGCCACCCATCCGCATAGCGCGGTCAGCACGAACAGCGCAATCGCGACTGCTGTGAGCACGCGCGCCGGAGTCCACCACGAAGGGCGCAACAACACATCAACGTCATCTTTGGACAGAATGTTGAGCGTCAGGTTCTTTACGCCCTCCGGCGTGTATTCCAGCGACGGCACCGCGCGTATGCGAACGATCGCGCCGATTCTGAGGTCGGGATCGGAAGTGTCGCGTTCGCGGAGCGGAAAGCTCGCCGTAGCCCCACGCGCCTCTCGGTCGAGGTCGCTCACGTACAGCTGAAGCTGGGTCCTTCGCCTGTTCACGTCCAGCACCCTCACCGTGAGTTCCACCGGCAGACCGAACCTGTTCGGCGGCGCCGGTTTGTAGAGCGCCGATATCTTCACTTGCTCACGGTCGGGGATCTCACCTGTCCCGAGATGTGACACGGCAACGTTCTCCATGCGCAGGTTCGGCTCCGACATCGACACGTCGCCTTCCGCCGCTATCCGCTCGCCCACGAAGGCGCGGTTTCCGCCGAGGAGCCCGAGCCGTACGCACGTGCCGTCGTCCTGACGCAGAAACACGAAGAGGTCACCGCTGCGCGCGAACGTAACGACGCCGGTGACCGTCAAGTGGTCCGACGGGACATGCACCACGTTCGCCGCGGACGGCGCAGCCAGCGCAAACGCAAGCGCAGCCGACACGACAGTTTCTATCCACCTCATGGCGTCCATTATATCACTTCTTCGCTTTTCACTCAACTCCGGCTTGCCGCCGTCAGGCACGTGCGCCCCTTCGGAGCGACACGCACCCTTGCCTTCCAGTCATCGCCCTCCTGCGTGAAGGAAAACGCTGCTGCGGCTGCGACGACAAACGACGCGAAGGTCATCTCGGCGGCTCCTTTTGCGTCACCTCACGAAAACGGCCAGCCCGCCGAAGCTCTGGACCAGCACAAGCGACTTGGCGTCGCTGGAAATCTTCGCCCTCCAGAAACTGCCGTCGGACGCCTTCACTCCTCCACGCCTCCGCCCGATGAGACAGCCGCTTTCGGCGGTCATTACCGTGTATTCATATCCGGAATTGCTAACAAGCGCGGACTTGTTGGCAACGTCGACCGAAATGTTCGCGACATCGACGGTGCCCTCGCCTGTAAGAGCGAGACAGGAGGAGGCGCCGTCCTCTCCGATCGTCACGAGCAGACCGGAACCCGAGTTGAATGTCGCCGCGCCAGTCACGGTCAGCGTCTCTGCCGTGTTCGTGCCAGGCGCGACAATGCCGTTGAGTTCAAGCGAACCGGCGAGCGTGCCGACGCCCGAAAGCGTCTTCCCAGACGCTATTTCGGTTGTGTAGGCAGATCTGTATGTGCCATTCACCGTCAAGTCGTCGGCGAAAACCGAGGAAACTCCACCGTTGTTGTCATCCACATCCGCGTTTGCCGCAATGGTAACCGCGCGATTGAATGTGAGGAGATTGTTCGGATAGCTGGTAATGCGCGCCTGGCCCGCAAGAATCACCGGAACATCTATCGTGCATGGATATCCATCGTCATTGTTCGCCTCAAGATAACCAAAGGCGTCTGTGCCTGTGGTGAACGTCAGCGTCCCGGAGCCTGTCACGGTATGCGGGCGGAAGTTCCTATACTTCACCTTTCCTTCTATCGTCAGGTCGCCGAACATCTGAAAATTGTCGCAATGAACATTTGTGTTACCGTACATCTTCATTACAGCTGATGCGGCAATGACCTTAGTCTCCTTCGTAGGAAAGCCGTTCACCCAGCTCGTTACTTGATCTGTCGGATACTCTGCATTGTAATATCCAGTGAAAATCGTGAAATCACCCGTAGCAGCCTGTGTGTACGACGAGGCCGCGAACGATGTTGCAGAAAGTTTGTTGCCTTCGTAGGATATATTCCAGTACAGGCCGCTGCTGTTCTTGATGACGACATGCTCCACGACCGGACTGTTGTCAGTTGTCGTTATTGACACGTTTTCTGCAAGCACGACCGCCTTACCTGCCTCAGTTTCGGAGGAGAGGTCGAACCTCATGAATTCACCGACACCGAGGGAAACGGAGGACGGCACTTCCCCTATGGAGTAGAACAATGTTACCCTAGTCCCGTCCTCTGCGAAAACATCGCATGTTGGGCGTTCAGTAAAGGTGACGGAACCTCCGCCCGTTACGGCGAGAACGCCAGAACCTTCAATCTTCGTTTCGACAGTCAAATCGAAACCTGCCGTGTCGATTGTGCCTCCATTGTCTCCCACGGTGACCGTGAGATCGCTCTGGTCGGGGATAATCGTATTAGTAGCCACGGCGCGCAGGGTGCCGCCATTGAAATTGAGCTTCGCCGATCCTGTGCCGCTTCCGCCTGTTGTAATGCGTCCGCACTCAACGACTCCGCCGTTGAGATTGATTGTCGTGTCGTATGCTTTGTTTGCGGAATTCATGATTATATAGCGCATTCCGCCGGATGCCGTCGCGGCGCGAAACGTTCCGCCGTTCATCGTAAGGATGGCGGACCCGCTCTCGCCCACGCGCACATCGCCGTATGTGTGGACCCTTCCGCCCTCGTTCACAATAAGCTCGTTGTGGCTGTCATCTCCGCCGAGATTGCCTATGCAGAACAGGCCTGTCGAGGCACTGTCAACGGTATGCAGGATATAACCTCCGTTGTCAACCGTGCACACGGCCGTTCTGCGCGCGCCGTTTCTGCCAATGCACACCCAGCTTGATGCCGTCACCGTCGCATTTGTGATTGTCATTTTCGCCTCGGTGTCGTTGTTGTCGGCAAGCTGAAGCTCGCCCGTGACGTCCAGCGTTCCGCCGTCAACCACGACAAAGCCCTTTCCTCCAGCCGCAGATCCAGCCGTAAGCGTTCCGTTGGAATCCATATCGCCTTTTACCACAAGCACTCCGACCCCCTTAGTCGATGTGCCCATCTTGGTGTTGCCGTTGACGGCAAGAGAACTCGACCTTGCGACTTCAACCATGCCCGTTATTGCATAAGACTGGTTCAACCACGGCCCCATCTCAAGATAGCCGGTCGTATACGCGCCATCGAGAACAAGCCGTCCGCTGTATTCCGCATAGCTGCCCCAATATCCCACGTGCAGTTCGCCGAACTTTGCGCCGCCAGTGAATGTGACGACCCTCTCCTCATCCAAGCCATTCGCCACACAGAACTTCTTGACCACAGTATCTTGATCAATATGCGAAAAATCGAGAGTCGTAACGGAAGCAGCACCATCCTTGAGGTCCTTCTCGGTTATGAAGTACACGTCGCTTGACCATGTGCCAATGCCGTCGTTCCATTCAGCCTGCGTCACGTCAGAAGTGGATTTTCCATACCAGTAGTGGTCTGCGGCCAACGACGGCGTTGCGACTGACGCCGCCAAACCCAAGAGTACTGTCTTTACGAGACGTTTCATTTTTCCCTCCTTAGTTTTGTCCGGATGAACGCGACAATTATATCAAATATTCAAGGAGCACGAAGACAAAAACACCCCCCAGAAGGGGGTGTTTTTGAAAAATAGCGCTCTCTCGCACGGCAAAAAGCGCCTACCTAGCGCTCAGCTCTACGGTGAGCGTGTAAGTTCCGCCCTGGGGTCGGTGCGGCGGACGCGGCGCGGCGATGCGACTCCAGGAGTCGTCTCCACCGACGCCCATGATATCCGCATCGAGGACAAGCGTGACGCCGGACGAAGTCGGTAGCTCTTCATTGTGGCGCGCCGACTCGAGTTCCGCAATCGTCCAGGGCCATGCAGCGAATCCAAAGGTGTCCTTAATCCCTTCTCGCGGAGTCGACGTAAAGACGCACTTCACGGAAAGCGGACCGAGCGTCAGGCTTGTAGTATCGCAATAGTGCCCATAATCCTGCGGACGTATGTACGGCGGCGGCGCAGAAATGTCCGCAGACCATTCTCCGACGGACGCGCCGAATTTTCGGTCGGGATAGTTCTCGTGCGGACCCCTTCCACGCCAGCATAGGTTCGTCGACGAAGCAGGGAGCGAAATCGCGACGCCGACGCGCGGAGCGTAGGGCCGCTCCTGCGGCAGTTCGAACACGACATCGAGCCGCATCGTACGCGCATCTATCGGACGCCGCACTATGTCGACCTTCACGCCTTCGGACGAACGCCACACACCGTTGTTACGCACCAGCTTGTGCCCGCGGTCATTGTCCGTAGGCGCGCGCCAGAAGCACGGCTCCACCTTTAGATCGGCAAGAAGCGGAACGAGCTTCACATCCTTAGGGTCGGGATACGAATTCGGAAATAGCCCATGCACATGCGCAACCTCGAACGCGCCAGGGTGCGGATTTCTGAACGGATCGAACAGCCCGTTGCAGTGTCCGTTCCCGTCGTTCGGCATGTCGCCGAAGTCGCCGCCGTAGCGGAGGTTCGCTGCGCCGCCCGCAAAACCGCACAGCCCCTGGTCTGCGAAGTCCCAGATGAATCCGCCCTGAAAGGAATCGTATCGATCCGCAAGCGCCCAGAAGTCCGCGAACCCGCCTGTCGAATTACCCATCGCGTGGGCGTATTCGCACTGTATGAACGGCATCTCGGGACTGTCCGAAAGATACTCGCGGCACTGGTCGGGCGTGCGGTACATCGGACAGTTGATGTCCGTCGTCCCGCATCGGTCTTCTCGTGCGTACGTGTGGTTCTCGTACTGAACAGGACGAGAAGGATCAAGTTCGCGGATTGCCTCGCGGGCCTTTGCGAAATTATCTCCGTATCCAGCTTCGTTCCCCTGCGACCAAACGATGATCGACGGGTGGTTTCGGAGAGTGCGCACCATGCGGACATCTCGCTCTACATGCTGCGCGAGATAATCCGCTCGGTGCGCAAGCGATTCGCCCGCGAAGCCCATTCCGTGGCTTTCAATGTTCGCCTCCGCCCAGACGTAGATTCCGTTCTGGTCGCACAGCGTGTACCAGTCGGGATCGTTCGGATAATGACACGTGCGCACTGCGTTTGCGTTGATCGACTTGAGAGCCGCGATATCCCGTTTCATCTCGTCAAGCGTAACGGTGTATCCGCCGGTTGCGGACATCTCATGGCGGTTAACGCCTTTGACGAGTATGCGTCGGTTGTTTATCTTCAGCACGCTGTCTTTTATCTCGACCCGCCTGAATCCGACAGGAAATGCAAAGTAGTCTCCCGCGGCCTCCACTTCGAGCGTGTAGAGATTCGGCGCGTCGCAGTCCCAGAGAATCGGATTGTCGACGCGCAGCTTCCCGTTGACTACATTCCATTCTGTCTTGCCGTCTGGCGAGACTAGCCGCGCGCGGACTGGAGACTCGCAATCGAAGGACACGCTGAGCTCGCCAGTCTTCAGGTCTTCGGAAACCGCCGGCTCGATGACGATGTCGCGCAGTCCGTCCTGACGCTCCGCCACAAGCCGCACGCCGCGGTAGATTCCGCTCATGCGCCAGAAGTCCTGGTCTTCCAGGTACGATCCGTCGCACCATCTGTAGACTTCAACATCTATCTCGTTCTTTTCGGCGAAAGTCAGAAACTCTGTCACATCGAACTCCGCCGGAAGGCGCGAATCCTCCGAATAGCCAACCGTCACGCCGTTGACGCGTACGTAAAACGCGGAGTAGACCCCTCCGAAGTGAAGCACGATGCGGCGGCCATTCCACTCCGCGGGAATCGCGAACGTGCGCCGGTATGTCCCCACGGGATTGCGATAGACATACGAGGTGTAGTTCTTCGGCGGGTCCTCCATAATGTATGGCGGATGCTTCACGTGCGGATAGCGGATGTTCGTGTAGATCGGCGGGTCATAGTCGCCCTGTAACTGCCAGCAGCCCGGCACAGCGATCTTGCCATGTTTCTTCGTATCTACATGCTCTACACGGCCATACCCTTCCGGCGACGGCTGCCACTCGAAGTCCCACTCTCCGTCAAGCGACATGACGTATGGCGAATCCGCGCGCGGAGCGCGAAGCGACGCGATGTCGCGCGCCTGCCCGCGCGATGCTGCGGGAACGAACACGGCGCGCGAAGGGAGGCGGTTTGACGATGTGACGTATGGATTCTCCCAGTCGGGAAGCCCCGCATACGCAGATGGTGAATAATCCTCCGCCTCCGCTGTCAGTACGGACAGAGCGCAGACTGCAGCGGCCGCCGATAATCCAATACGACTTTTCATATGCTTCGCGCCCGTTTACTTGATTGTGAAGGTGTTGAACGAATGCGGCTTGAGGTTGACGGCGTAGGTCTTTCCCGCGACGGAGAAGCTTACGCGCTTTTCGCCGTTGGCCCAGTTGGTCGCGACGACGACGATTCCGCCGTCGGGGTTGCGGTAGCAGAGCGCCTCGGTGCTGTCGCGCCACGGCGAGTACGCGAGCTGCACCGCGCCGGGCTTTATGAACTGCGCGAAGTGGCGGACCGCGTAGTACTCGGGGCGGTACGAGAACTCCTTCGTCTTCGAGTCGACGCGGATGAGCGCGTTTTGGTTCCATCCCCAGCGCGAACGGCCCATGTCGCAGAGAATGAAGTTCCAGTTGTACCATTCGTCCGCTCCGTTGCCGAGGTTCTGGAAGATGAGCCAGCTCGTGTGCTCTCCGGCCTTCCAGTCCATGCGTCCGTTGCCGCACTCCGACTCGGAGCAGACCTTATGCAGGCCGGCGTATCGTCCCTCCGCCGCAAATGCCTCCATGGCCTGGCGTCCCTCCCACTGGAAGCCAATGCCTTCTATGCAGTCGGATATTCCAGGTGCGTCAAGTATCTTCGCTATGAGCTCGCGGCGGTTGGTGTTGAATGTGCCGAGATAGAGCTTCACACCAGGAGCCTTGGCCTTCAGCGTCGGCGCGAGGTAGTCGCGGTTGAAGCGAATTGTACCTTCGGCGGTCCACGGGCAGCCGGGATACGGCGTGTAGGAATACGCCTCGTTCTGGTACATCACCATGTCGATCGGAACGCCTTCTTTCCTGTAAAGCTCGACGAACCTGACGAACATTTCCGCGTACGCCTGGAGGTACTCCGGCTCCTGAATGAAGTAGTTCTGCGTGGCGAGACGGCGCGGGAAAAGCTTGCTTCGGTCGCCCTGCAGCCACATTTCGTTTGGATCGATTTCGGACGTATCCCCTCCAAACAGAAGCGCGTCCTTCTCCTTCGGCTGGTTGTTGAAGCGCGACGAAACGACGCAGTAGTCCTTGTTGATCTTCATCCACGCGGGCGGAGTCCAGGGGCTCACCCAGAACGTGAGCTTCGGCTGGAATTTCTGCGCCATCTTTATGAGCGCGACCTGGTTCTTCTTGTCGTGTTCGATGTTGAAGTGCTTCAGCTCGAAGTCGCCTTCCTTCTCGCTGCACGAATACCACTCGCGCGAATAGTCGTTCGCGTTCATCGTCAGGCGTCCGCGCGTGAAGCGCAGCTCGCCCTTCGGCGCAAAGAGCTTTTTCAGTATCTCCTCCTGCTCCGCGGGCTTGAGCATGCGCAGCGCGTCGAGGTCGAGCTCGTTGAACGTCGTGCCCCACGCCCGCCACGGAACCGATCCCGCGCGCGGCGTTTTGCCGTCCGTAGAGAAAAGCTCGAGGGTGGAGTTCGCGGCTTCGCTTCCTCCGCTTCGCTCGCTCACATTCTCAGATTGCAGCGGGGACGATTTCCACTCGTCGCCTTCGACGCTTGCAAAGTGCGTTGCGGCCATCGCCGCCAACAAGATTCCTGCCGTCATGCTCTACCTCCTTGCGCGTCCTGAACCCCTAGGCACCGCGCCGTCGGAATCCATTGAACATCACGGCTTTATTCTATCAAATGTGCGCGCCGCCGCACCATTACCCAATTGGGGGGCTGTCGCGCAGCGGTGGCGTCAGTCAAAGAGGAAACCAGTAAGCCAGCCAAGTGCGACGCCGGAGAGGTAGACGAACGCGAGGATGGAGAGGTTCTCGCGGAGGTTGCGGTTGGTGCGGAAGAGCACCAGAAGCCCGAGTCCCGAGCCCGTGAAAGACGACGCCATAAGCGCGCCTGCGGACATAGCGCCCTTGCAGTAGAGCTCCGCGCCCGCGACGGAGACGGCGCAGTTGGGGACAAGCCCGAGAAGCCCCGCGGCGAATTCCCCGAACACCGGCGTGTTGAGCCTAAGCGTCTGCAGGCAGTCCTCGCCCCAGAAGTGCATTGCGAGCTCGATCGCCCCCGAAACGACGACGATGAACGCGAATATCTCCGCGGTGTGTATGAGCGCCGGAACGAGTATGCCCTTGTGCTCGCCGCATCCGCACCTGCTGTGCTCGCACAGCTCATGCACCTCCACATGGCGGCGCATGTGCCGCGCGAACGCGAGGACGCCGTTCAGCGAGAAGCCGACGACAATCGCCGCGGCGACCTTCAGCGCGACGATCTTGACCATCAGCGCCGCAGGGACCTGCTTGGACACAAGGACCGGCAGAAGCTCGTCGGACGTCGAGAGGAACACGGCGACGAGCGTGCCCACCGTCACAACGCCGCCCGCATACAGCGAGGCAGCCGCGGCGGATACGCCGCACTGCGGAATCGCCCCCGCGGCGGCGCCTACGAGCGGACCTATGGAGCGGGCGCGCTCAAGCAGCTTCTCGAGCGCGCCGCCCGCATGGGCCTCCACGGCCTCTAGGACGAGGTACGTGACGAACAGGAACGGCAGCAGCGACAGGGTCTCTTTGGCAAATTCGATCATGGCTGCATATTATACCAAATTGCCGCCGCGCCGTTTTCGGTCAGAACTCGAACTTCACGAGCCTCTGAGCATCGGCCTCGTAGACGACGAGGCGCCGGTTGGATATGGCGACCTTCGTGGGACCCTTGAGCCCCTCCACCACGCCGACGCGCACGCGCTTGCCTCCCGCTCCTTTGGCGAACAGCGTAACCGTGCCCTTCTCGCGGTCCGTCACGGCGGCATAGTCTCCGTCCCTCGCCGCGTACAGGACGTTCCCCTCGTGGCGGTACTCGCGGTAGAAGTCGTCCTTCGCGAACTCGCCGTTCTCGCTGACGCGGTAGCACTTGACGAGTCCGTCCGCATAGAAGGTCCTGAGCTCGTAGCCAGTCCGCCCGTCGACCTCGCCGCTCTCCGCGACGTCGGTCCTCACGGGGACCTGCGCCCAGTTCCAGGATCCGTCCGGACGCTTGTGGTTGCCCGGCTCCGGGAAGTCCTTGACGTTGCGGTTCCAGTCCGTGATCTGCATCTCCCCGTCGCAGAGCTTTCCGTGGTACGCCTCTATGCGCGCGCCGTGCGACTCCATGATGCGCACGAACGTGCCGTTCGGGAGAACCGCCGCTCCGCGCTCGGGCATGCGCATGAAGTGCGTGGTCGGCGGAGCGGAAGAGCGCGCCGTCCAGGGCCAGACCATGTTGTCGCAGCAGATCCATCCGTCGCGGTCGATCGCGAGGTTCCACGGATCCACCACCGGGCCGAGCCTGCGCAGCGCGACGAGCTTGCCCTTCGAGTGGTCGTACTCGAAGACATAGCAGTCCGCGTTCTCGCCCGAGCCTATGGCGAAGAGCTCCCCGCCGAGCGGGCATATTCCGCACGCGCTCAGCTCGTGGAAGTTGTCGACGCGTCCGATGAAGTACCCCGACGCTCCGCCAAGCACGACGCCAGGCGCGGCCTGCAGGCTCTCGGCGCGGTAGCGCTTGACCGTTCCGCCGGTGAGCGACCACATGATGTCGCCAAGTATGAAGCCCTTGCCCATCTTGATCTCGCGCTCGCCGAAGATCGCCCGCACCACGCCGTTCGTGCGGCCTCCCTCGAACTCCCACAGGTTCTAGTGCATGATGCACGCGACGAGCTTTCCGGACGGCATCCAGTCGTACATGCACGTGTAGTAGTCCGCCCCGTCGATCTCAGCCTTTCCGTACGGCGCCTCGGTGCGCGTGCGGACGTCGAAGCTGGCAAGCTCCCCTCCGCGCCTGACGAGGAGGATCTTCCCGTCCATCACCTTCGACGAAATCGCCGTCACGTTGCTCGCGACGATCTCGGCGGGAGTGCCGGACGCCGCGTGCGCCGGTATGCGGTAGACGTGACCGGTCAGATGGTTGCGCGCCGTGCCAGCCTCGGCAGTGCCGCCGACGTTGAGATAGACGTCGCCCGAAGCGGGATCGCGCACCATGCGGTCGAAGTAGCCGAACCGCGAGCATTCCGGAAGCGTGTACGTCGCGCGGAGGCGTCCGTCGAGCCCGATCGCGTTGACGGACCCGAACGAGCCGCCCATGTAGAGCACTCCCTCTTCCGCGTCGTAGACCGGACCCACCGTTGGCGTCTCGTCTCCCGGACGCCAGCCCTCGGCGCGGCTGGTCGTGACCCCGCCCTGGTTGAACACGTAGCCTACGCGGCGCAGCTTTACCGGCTTTGACGACGACGCTGACGAGCCCTTCGACGCGTCCTTCTCCGAAGACGCCGAGCCAGCGCGGGCGAACGTGCCCCACTTCTCGGGCTGCGGGATTATCTCTCCCGGGACGTCGTTGACGAGCCCGGTCTCCTTGTTGGACCAGTACGAGCGCGAGAGGTTTACCTTGCCCTCCTCGTCGCCGTATATGACGCCGACGTCGATCTTGATGTCCCCGTTCGCGGGGAAGAGCGAGAGCGGAACGCTCACCTCGGCGTTGTACGCGCCCTGCCCGCGGTGGACGACGCGCGGCCAGTCGGGATACGTAACGTCCTCGGCGTGGTGCGTGCGCCACGGCGAAGAGAAGTCCTGAGGATGGGCCTTCGCGCGCTCCGCCTCCGGCACCGTGTGCCTGTAGAACGTGAGCTGCGTCTCGCCCGGATTCCCCGCCGCAGGCGAGAGCATCACGCGCACGGGGAGTCCGTTCCTGTCGATGAACTGCACGTCGACGCAGTCGCCCGTCTTGAACATGAGATGGCGGTCGAGGCCGTTGTTGACCCAGGGCGACGGATCCTGCACGTTGAAGCGGACGCGCATGTTCTCGCCTGCGACATCCGTCTCGACTCCGACGTGGTTCGCGCCGGCGTTCCACGAGAAGCGGCCGGGCAGGGACGCGGACTGCGGACGCGACTCGCCGGCGGAGCGCGGCGGATGTTCCGCGGCCATGCGCATCTGCTCCACCGAAACCTTGAGCTTCCCGCGTGTCTCGCGAACCTTGTCGAGTCCGATGATGTTGTACTTGCGGTATCCACCCGCCTGCAGCACGCACTTCTTGTTCACCTTGTCGTAGTGGAAGCTGCCGCCGAACGCCTCGCCGCCGACAGTCGACTCGTCCATCTTCGCCGAGACGCGGCAGTCGCTGAACATCTCGTCGATGTAGAGTCCGTCCGTCGTGATGAAGAACATCCGCCCATGGTCGTTGATCGTCGCGAAGACGTCCGCCGTCTTCGAGTATGGGACTGTCCCCAGCGAAAAGAGAAGGCCCTGCAGCTCGCCCGGCACGGGAAGCGACGCCTTCTGCGCGCCGTGCACGCCCGGGAACGGATTGTACATCGACCAGTCGATGCGCCCCTCGGGTCCGATGCCGAGCATGTACGGCGTCATCCCGAGAAGGACCGTCCTGCCGTGGACGTCCGTCATCGCCTCGCCGCCGAGCGAGCACTCGCCCGCAGGGAGCGAGCCGGCGAGCGGCTTCTTTGCGCCGAACGCCCTGGAAAGCGACCAGTCGGGGAGCGAGTCGCCCTTCATGTCGCCCGCGTCGAAGCGGAGCAGGTAGAGCTTTCCGTCGACTGAGACGGGGTAGTTGAAGTCGAGCGACTCCGCCCAGTATCCCCAGTATCCGCCGGCGACATCCGCCATCTCGAGCTCGATCTCGCCTTCCTGCATCTTGCCGTCGCGGTTGAGGTCCTTCCAGAAGAAGGCACGCCTGTCGTAGCGCAGGGCGCGAGCGGTGTCCGCGTCGGAGCGGTCCTTGAACTCGGGATGATAGCGACGGTACGCGGCGATGATGGCGGGCGGACACGGCGTCTTCTCCTCGAAGCGTCCGAGCCCGACGAGATAGGCGTGTATGCAGCTCACGAGGGCGAGCGGATGGAAGCGTCCGTCCTTGAGCTCGTACATCGTCGTCGCCTTGTCGTAGCCCATGACGAACGTGCGCCCGGAGCGGCGGAACCACGTGTAGTGCATCGCCGAGACGGGAAGCGGATTCTCCTGGTCCTGCGGCTCATGCACAATCGCGACGGGGTGGTCGGTCTTCGCCTTGTCGTCGACGTGCCAAAGGACGTCGTACGCCATCCAGCGGGACGGATCCTCGCTGTCCATTCCCATCCCGGGATAGCCGTAGGCAGAAGAGCCGAACTTCTCGTAGACGCACTTCCCCGCCTTCGCGTCCCAGCGCGAAAGGCGCTTCGGCGTGAAGCGGTTCTCGGCGACCCAGAGGAAGCCCTTCTCGTCGAGCGCCACGCCCGAGGGCGAAACGAGGCGGTCCGCATTCCACGCGCCGGTCGCGAATCCGCCCGGAACGCCGATCGTGCGCTTCTCGGCCTTCGTCGCGAAGTCGTAGACGTGAATGACGTCCGACTCCTCCTTGACGGCGAAGATCTCGCGTCCGTCGGTGTCGAAGGAGATAACCCCCGGCGCTGGCGCGGTCACGAGCTTACCGTCGAACGAATCAAGCGCGCCGGGAGAGTCGAGCGCGTCGGAGCCAATCTTCTCGAAGACCGTCGTGCCCTGGTCGGATTCGTCGATGCGGAACTTGTCGAGCGTCTTCGTCTCTGCGTTCGCGACGTAGAGCGTATCGCCTACGACCGCCGCGCCTGCAGGGAAGCACGGACCGACCTCGCCCGCGAAGCGGACGTTGTACTTGCGCTCGGCGGTCCAGCTGTACGCGAGTATCGACAGCTCCTTCTTCTCCTTCGAGCCGCGCACCGCGTAGAAGCGCTCACCGGAAAGTCCGTCGACGAGATGAATCGAGTCGTTCGCGTTGAACCAGTTGTCGCCCCATCCGTGCATGTAGTGTCCGTCGAGCCCAAGCACCACGGTGGAGTGTCCGCCCTCGGTGAAGTACGTACTCGCGGCGACGCGTCCGCGTCCGCGAAGCGTGCGCAGGAACGGAAGGTGGTTCGGCCCCCACGGATTCCACTGGTCCGGATCTCCTCCGCACGCGAAGTAGCCGAGGTACTCGTACGAGAGGCCGGGATGAACCGCTATGCGAGTGCGGTACTCTCCCGCGTCGGCGAGCGTGCCGTCCTCGCGGTATCCGTCCCACACGACCTCGTGGCGCCCCTTGCCGTAGGGAATGCCGTTGACGAGGTTGCGCACCCTCACTCCGTCCGGCGTGTCGATCGCGATCGTCGCCTTGCCGTCGAAGGGCATGTCGAACGGAATCACAATTCGCATCGCCTCCTCTCGGAGCTCGGCCTCCAGCGCCTTTGCGTCGGTTGGCAGAGGATACGTCTCCTTGCGGACGACTTTCCCACCGCGCCGCCACTCTGCGGAGATTGCGCGCCCACCGGGCGCAAGCGGCGCATCGACCGCCTTCGTCTCTGCCTTCATCCCGTTCCAGTCCGCCACCTTCCACGCGACGGAGCCGCGCTTCACGAATACGCGCGCCTCGGGCTGGAGCGCATCGGACACCTTCTTGGTCGGCGCCGGCGAGAACAGACCCGCCGTCGCCGAAAGCGCCGCCGGAACGATTCCGGCAAGCGCAATCAACTTCATTTTGTTCATTTACTCCCCTTTTGTTGTTGGAACTCACTTAACTACTATAACTAATCCTTCAGGAACAGAAAAATCAAGGTACCAGGAATTTCCAGAGGCTGTCAGATGCGGCGCAAAAGTTACCCTACCAACAGACCCCA
>JAEEGG010017702.1_pt1 | contig 14618 bp, 9 predicted proteins | sample 9134161 | NCBI WGS metagenome assembly JAEEGG01 (sample SAMN16246543, study PRJNA631951) | gut metagenome | biome: gut microbiome; feature: rumen; material: CR-attached | host: Bos | place: Iran: Karaj | collected 2018-10
GAGCAGATCAGGACACCCAAAGGCGCTGAAATGCTCGGTGAGAGATGCTTTTTTAAGAATGAACAGGTGAAAACGGTACTTTGCCCGGACGGCCTTAAGGAGATAAGGGAACAGGCCTTTGCGGGCTGTGTAACTTTACAGAACGTTGTTTTACAGGATGGTTTAAAAAGAATTGAAAGAGAAGCTTTTGCGGAATGTAAAAAGCTCTTGAAATTGAATCTCCCCGCTACTGTAGAGTATATAGGGGAATATGCCTTCAGACGCTGTTTTACGTTAAAGCCGTTTGAGAGCCTGCCTGAAAATGCGGATATACACCCGTATTCTTTTTATCCGGCAAAGCAGTTTACCTGCGCGGATGGAAGTTTAAGTAATAAAACATCAGCGGATTCCGTTCCGCCGGATATGACAGAGACCGCGGAAGGAGAGCTTATTGCACCGTACTCCTTTACAAAACAGGCAAATATAAGCATTTTGAAATTATCCGGAGTAAAAAGGATAGGAAAGTACGCATATGCTGCGTGTCCCAACTTAGAGGAGGTTATAATCGATTCACCCGAATGCTTGATCGAACGTAATGCGTTTTCAAACTGTCTCAAGCTTAAAAAAGTCCGGTTAAACGTAAAAGAAATAGGTCGAGGAATCTTTTCTTACTGTCGTGAACTTGAGGAAGTCTGTCTTTTAGGCGTTTCAGTCCTGCCTGCCGAAAGCTTTGCGGGCTGTTTTTCGTTACATAAATTTGAAGCGGAAGAGCTTACAGGTATGGAAGCCAGATGCTTTGACGAATGTGTAAATCTTGATTCGTTTGATTTTAACGGGATCGGGGTGATCGGAGAACGAGCCTTTGAACGCTGTGATTCCTTAAGAAGCATTAAGCTTGACCGGACAGAATGCGGATATCATGCATTTTCGGACTGCGCTTCCTTGGAGTCGGTTGAATTTACAAAGAATACTAACTTTAAGAGTGGAGCCTTTATCGGGTGCACCGGGATGCATACGGTTATTTTTGACGGTCAGAAATACGGGTTTTCTGCGTTTAAAGACAGCTTAAACCTTACGGGCAATCCATATCCCGGGCGGGTTCGGGAAGTGATTGCTTCAGTTTATTCCTGTTTTGATATCAGGGAGAGAAAACTGCTGGCAGGATATACAGGCGACGCCTCAAAGATTACGATACCAAAAGACATAGAGGAGATTGGACAGGATGTTTTCAGGGATCACGTAAGACTGAAAGAGATAAATATCCCGGGATCCGTAAAGCTTTTCGGAAGCCATGCTTTTACGCAGACATCATGGCTTGCTGGGCAGAGGACCGGATCGGATATGGTCATAGTGAACGATGTACTTCTGGACGGAGCGCTGTGCAAAGGAAAAGTAGTGCTCCCTGTGTCGGTTAAAAGAGTTGCAAGCTGGTGCTTTGCGGGCAATACGGAAATCAGGGAACTGGAGATCCCTTCGGAAAGGATCGCCATTGAAGCCCTTTCTTTTAGAAATTGCCTGAATCTCAAGAAGATTATCGATTGGAACAAAAACGAATATGTCTTAAGCAGGGTTTCAGACCTTACGGATAAGGAATACCCTGATCTGATACTTAGGATATTCACGGAATGTATAAACTGCTTTAAGCTGGATGAAAACTTTAATCTTGTTGAAAGCACCGGTAACATTACCTGCCTGACCTTCCCGGAAGGAATAAGGTCTGTGGGAGATGCCGTATATAAGGACTGCCATCTTCTGGAAACCATATCTTTGTCGGAAGACACCGAAAGGATTGGAAAATGTGCTTTTGAAAACAGCAAATGGCTGAAGTCAGTTTCAAGAGCAGGCTCGGTTTCTTATATCGGAGCACAGGCTTTTTCGGGATGCCAGTCGCTTGAGAGCATCGATCTGTCGGATGAGCTGCTTGAACTGGGGATCAGGTGCTTTGAACACTGCGGCAGCCTGAGAGAGATATACCTTTCGGATAAGCTCAAGAAAATTCCCGAAAGAGCTTTCTTTAGGTGTAAATCCTTAAGAAAGGTTATCATACCGGATTCAGTGGAGAAAATTGAGGATGAGGCGTTCGCCTTTTGTGAAAACCTGGAAGAAGTATATGTTTCCGTAAAGACAGCGATTTCCGAAAGAGCATTTGCATACTGTGATGATCTGCGCCTCATTAAGAAATCTTGAATATGTGCAGTAATGAAAACATAACAAAACAGAACGGACAGAGAATGAAACATGAGATACAGAGAACTGGGGAAAACAGGACTTAAGGTTTCGGAACTTGGTTTTGGCACCATACCGATCCTGAGCGGTCATGTTCCCGTATTACCGGAATTTTTCAGCCCCGATACTGAAACAGCGGTTGCGATCATGAAAAAAGCATTTGATCTTGGCTGTAATCTCTACGATACCGCCATTCCGGAGGAGTATGGGGACGCGGAGAAAAAACTGGGTGAATTTGCGAAAACCATAGACAGAAAAAGAATAGTCATTTCGGATAAAGCAAGGTTCTACAGCGGGGCGGAGATATACAGAGAGGTGCTGAGGTCTGTTGAGAATCTCGGTACCGAACCGGACATATATTTTGTGCATCAGGTAGATGAAAGCAACGCTGATGAGGTTTTCGGAAAGAACGGCGCGCTGGATGCACTGTATGATCTGAAAAAAGAAGGGAAAATCGGTTATACCGGTATTGCATCGCATTATTACAATGTGTTGCACCGTGCAGCACTTGATCACAGGGTGGATGTGCTTCAGGGCAGCGGGAATATCATGGAAAGAGGGATGCTTGACAGGATCCGGGAAGAGGCGATATTTGAAAACAAAGGCTTTGTTCTTAATAAAGTGTTTGCGGCAGGGCTTCTTATAGGTCCGTTTTCAGTCCCGGAGCTTATCGGCGGGATCCTGGAATATCCGTTTTCATGTGCCCTGTTGGGGATAGGCACATTTGAACAGGCGGATATGGCTTTTGCCGGGGAATATCCTTTTGTACATTTTTCTTTTGAAGAGGTACTTGAACGTCTTAAACACACATTTGAACCCATAGGCTGCGACCGCTGTGAGAAATGCGTATGTCCCTATGGACACGAGATACATACCACCTTCCGCCAGTATAATTATTTCCATCTCGGGAAAGAATTCTGGGCTGCAAATAAACTGAAGATGGATCTTGGAAAAACGTTTGAACACTGCAGATCCTGTACGGAGCAGGTCTGCATGAAGGAATGCGGACGCAGTATTTACATTCCTGAAGAAATAGAACGTGTCTATAAGCTGCTCGAAGCATATGGGAATTTGTAGGACGCAAGATTCTTTGCTGACGCTCAGAATGACAAAATACTTTTGATAAGTAAACTTTACATACCTATCTTGGAAATTGGTAATTGTGTCTAAAATAGTGCGAAAAATTACAAAGAGATCTCGACATCTTTCTTTCGAGATAACGGAGAGATGCCGTCTGCTTGATATGTATCTTTTGAGAAACGTTATAGTTAAGCTTCGCTCAGGCGGGGTGCGAGTTGCACTGGATGATTTCGGAACTGGTTTTTCATCGCTGGGACTTGTTAAAAACCTGCCGTTTGATACGATCAAGATTGACAGAAGCTTCGTGCAGAACATTGAGACCGATGAGAGAGAAAAGCACCTGCTCAATAACTTTACGGATCTTGCGGGAACTTTTGGAGCCGAAGTATGCGTAGAAGGGGTTGAAACGGCGGGAATGAGAGATATCATAAAGGATTACGGTGTTCACAGCTTCCAGGGATATTTCTACTCCAGGCCTTTATCTATAGCTGATCTTTTGGAAAGAACAAAAAACGGGGAAGACTGCTTTATAGAGAAATAGATGATGAAAAAGTCAGGAACTTTTTTGAAGTCCCTGACTTATTTATCAGATGATCAGCCGCCGCACACTCGTGACTTTAGTCGTGTAAGGTTTCGCTTAAGCGAATGTCCGCAATGGAAGTTGTCCTCCTGCTCAATTTGTTATGATACCAGACTGTCTTTTAAGATGTTTTTTATTATAAGGATCACTTCCTGACGCATTACTTCGTTATCAAGCTCCTCGTGATGGTGGTATACCGTTTCATGACAATAATTCTCGACTATGCCGTATATAAGGTGGATCTTTTCCTTGGAATGTTTCATCTTTATACCGTTGTTTTCGACAAATTCTTCTATCTTTTTAGTCATGGCAAGCTCGGAAGATACAAAAATCTTTGCGACATCCGGATCGGAATGGGCAAGGGCGTATATTTCTTCATGAGCCTTTTGTGACATACGGTGGTTTTGAAGTGTTAAGGTTATGAGCCGGTCCAACAGGCGCTCGATATCGTTTAGCGTGATCTTGGGCATGTTCCCCGAAGATAAATCCAGCAAGGATGTCAGCGGGAAAAGAACTGAATCTGAGAATTGCTTCAGTCCCTCTAAAAAAATTTCTTTTTTATCTTTAAAATACTGATAGATTATGCCGGTGGAAACATCGGCATATTTTGCTATTTCGGGGGTGGTAGTACTGTGATACCCCTTTTCACATATGAGTTCAAATCCCTTTTCTATGATCCTTGCCCTTTTGGCCAGAGCTTTATCCTGCTTGGGCATTCTTGTTTTTGATGTTTTTTCTTCTGACATTATATTTCCTTTCATTTAGACTTCCGTTTCGGAAAAGCTGATCCGAAGAACGGGTGCTTTGTGACATTGACGCGAATGACGAAAATAGCTGCTTGCTTTCGAATCGTGTATTGATCGCTTAAATCTATAATACACTATAATTCCCCAAAAATCAATACTGTGAAAAATATTTCATATATTTGTTGACAAGTGGGGATATAAGGTGTATAATGCAAAACCGTAAAGAATATGAAAAATATTTCATATATATGGAGGATAAATCTAATGTCAAAGGAACTGATCAATTTTAACAATGTCAGGAAAACATATTCGGTAGGAGAAAAGAATTTTGATGCTTTAAGCGGTGCAAGCTTTACCGTAAATAAGGGAGAGTTCGTAGTGATCTTGGGACCGAGCGGTGCCGGGAAATCAACTATATTGAACCTTCTCGGCGGAATGGATAAGGCTACATCCGGAGAGATAATCATAGACGGGAAAGACATTTCAAAGCTTACGCCCAAGGAAATGACTCATTACAGAGCTGAGAACATAGGCTTCATATTCCAGTTTTACAATATCCTTCCCACACTTACGGTTATAGAGAATGTAGAACTGATAAACGATATAGTAAAAAATCCCAAGCCTGCAATGGAAGTATTAAAGAGAGTAGGACTCGAGATGCATGCCGGTAAATTCCCTAACCAGCTTTCCGGCGGTGAACAGCAGAGAGTCAGTATTGCAAGGGCAATAGCCAAGAATCCGCTTCTTCTGCTCTGCGACGAGCCGACAGGCGCACTTGACTCACAGACCGGTGTAGAGGTACTCAAGCTTTTGAAGGAACAGTGCAGATCGGGTGAAAACACGGTTGTCATAGTTACCCATAACAGTCTCATTGCCGAAATAGCAGACAGAGTCATCAGGGTAAAAAACGGAAAGATACGCTCCAATGAACTGAACACTTCGCCCAAGAAGATCGAGGAGGTGGAGTGGTAATGCTTAGAAGAAAGCTTTTCAGAGAGATCAGGAAAAATCTTTCACAGTTTATCACTATCCTTCTTATGGTAATGATAGGCGTTATGGCTTATTCCGGAATAGAAGCATATATGGCCGGGATGACTATAGCCGCCGATGACTTTTACAGGGACAATAATCTGCAGGATTTAAATGTAATGGGCGAGAACTTTACAAAGGAGGATCTTGAAAATGTAAAGAAGCTCGACCATGTAAAGAATGCGGAACGAAAGCTTGAGATAAACGTAATAAACAGCAGCGATAACGATAAAGGTTTTCTTGCATCCTTCATTGAAACTAACGAGATATCAAAATTTTACGTATATGAAGGAAAGCCCTTCGATCCTGAGTCAAAAGGCGCATGGGTAAACAAATATTATGCCGAAGCCAACGGATTAAAGGTAGGGGATACCATAAAGTTTAAATATGATACCATGGAAATTGAAGCGGTGATAGAAGGCATAATCCATATGCCCGATCATCTCTATACCATAAGGGATGAGGCAGCGCTTCTCCCGAACTTTAATGAATTCGGCTTTATCTATCTGTCATACAATGCAATTCCTGAAGAATACATCAGGGATGCCATAATGAAAAAGCTGGGGATTGAGGATGAAGCCTTGCTGAAAGTGTTCATGCCGGACATTAATTATAAAGAATATATTCCATATAATTACATAATGGTGGACGTGGACGAAAAGGCAAATGTTGAAGCTGTCAGGTATGCCATCGAGGATAACATAGGATCGGCGCTTGCAATAATAAAGGCAGAGGATACGGTTTCATATTCGAGATACCAGGGCGAGATAGATGAAGGAAAAGGCTTCGTAGGTATTTTTTCGGGTCTGTTCCTGTTCATTGCAGTGCTTTCTGTTATAACTACCATGACCAGGGTTATCAAGAAACAGAGGATCCAGATAGGCACTCTGAAAGCACTCGGATTTACCGACAGTACCATACAGCTTCATTATATAGGCTTCGGATTCTGGGTTTCCCTTATAGGTGCGGCTTTAGGCCTGCTTCTTGGAAGGTTCTTTATCGGCGGCGTATTTATGAAGCTGGAAATGGATTTCTTTGAACTTCCGAATAACGGGGCGATAATAGAATTAAAGTCGTATATCGTTGCGTTGCTGGTGGTACTCGGAATATCATTTGTTACATATCTTACCTGCCGTAAGCAGTTAAAGGAAAATCCTGCGGAAACCTTAAGGATAGAGCTTCCGAAGGTTAAGTCGGGGACACTTGGATTTACCACGTCAAAAGTATTCAGAAAGCTGAGCTTTGGCGTAAAGTGGAATATAAGGGACATTATAAGAAATAAGATAAGAACCGTTACCGCAGTGGTCGGTATTACAGGTTGCTGTGTGCTTATTGTTTGTGCTCTTGGTATGCTCAATTCCATAGATAATTTTATAAAACTTCAGTTTGAAGAACTGTACAATTTTAATTACAAGATTACCTTAAATCAGGGTTTGAACAAGGATGAAACAAAAGCTCTGACGGATATATACGGGGAATATACATCCAAGACTCTCGGGATAGAGATTAAAAATCCTTCAGGAGAAAGGGAGGCAAATTCGATATTCGTATATGATGCAGGAGAAAAAATAAGGTTCAAGGATAAAGACGATGAATTCATGCAGATAAACAGGGATGACGGAGTATATATCACCGTCAGGCTTGCAGAAAACCTGAACCTGAAGGTGGGAGACACGATATCCTGGCATGTATACGGATCAAAGGAGTTTTATGATTCCAAGATTGTAGGTTTTAACCGTGATCCGCAGTCACAGATAATCACTGCGACGAGAACTTATATCGAAAGCCTGGGTTTGGAATACCTTCCCGACTCGATATATACCGATATGGATCTGAAAGGACAGAAGGACATTAAAAATGTTGAGAGTGTCCAGGATATAGCTACCATGAAGAATGATATTTCGGGAATGCTCGAAATGATGAGGAGCATGATCATTATCATTATTGCGGTAGCAGTACTTCTCGGAGTTATCATTATCTACAGTATGAGCATCCTTTCCTACAGCGAGAAGCAGTATCAGTTTTCAACTCTGAAGGTTCTCGGATTTGAGGACAGCATGATAAGGAAGATATTCATTAAGCAGAACAACTGGATTGCAGTGGCTGCCATTATCCTGGGCCTTCCTTTGGGAAGGGCGCTTACGGGATGGCTGTTTACCATATGCCTTGAGGATACATATGACTTCAGTACTTATATACATCCGCTGACATATCTGTTGGGGGCAATAGGAACATTTACGGTATCGTTTATTGTTTCTCAGTTCCTCGGAAGAAAAGTGAACGGTATAGATATGGTATCAAGTCTTAAGAGTAATGAGTAAGGAAAAAGCCCGGAAGCTTAGCTTCCGGGCTTTCAGTTATTCCTTTAGTTACAGAAAGTTTTTTCTTAAGCGACATCGGTTGAAAATGATTGGTCTCAGAAATGTCTTTTGAAGTCTTTTGATCCATATGTTGGCGGCACATGGACGGTGAGGTTTGAAGGATTTAATATTGTCGCTTTTTCAGATTAAACCTTTTGTACTATGTCATTGGTTAGCTGACACTAACTAATATATACTATAATTACTTGTTTGTCAATACTTTTTTTAAAATTTTTTAAATAAAACTTACCATATGTCTTTCTGAGCGAAGCGAAGAATCTTACAGACGTCACCGTAAACAAGATTTTTCGGGTTAAAGCCCTCAGGATGACAGAAAAACTCCAATATTTACAACTATATGGGAAGTTTAAGTTTTTAAGAAATGCAGACGGATTAAGATTAAGAGGAAGCACGAATCTGATATATGTATATTGACTAAAGATAGTTTAGTGTTATAATAAGAAGTGATTTTCATGGAAAATCGTGAGATTCGAGGAACAAGGAGTTTTATATGAGAGAGAATAGTGCTAGTATTAAGAAAACAAGAGCCGGCATTATGTTGCCGGCTTTTTTACTGTATATATGTTTACTTGCAGGCTGTTCCGGAAGCGGTGATAAGAGTCCGGAAACCGGTGATGCCGTGAATGTAAGCCCGTCAGTATCTGAGGCGCCCGCATCCGAAGAAACGCCGGCCATTACAGAACCGCCTGTTGTAACAGAGGCTCCGACTCCTACACCGACGCCTTTTGACATAAGTAAAGAGTATGAGACATTTACAAGGGAGGATCTGTATCAAATTCCGGTAGAAGAGCTTTCAGATAAATGGGCAATAATAGATTCGCGATTTGCCGGGGATTATGCTGCGTTCTGGCTTATACCGACGGAAAATTCGGAACAGTATGGGGAAAAAAATATAATATTGCTTATAAAACCCGGGATTGGCACCGACCAATACCGGACTACGCCGGAGTTTGACATCGGAAGCTTTGTGCTGTTTGATGACGGTTCGCTGATCCTTCAGGAAATGGATACATTGAAACTGCATGTCTATGACGATACCTTAAGCGAGGTACGGGTGATCGAACCGGACGAAACGGACGCTTCCATGGTGATAGGATTTTCCAAGGACAAAACGATCTGGACACTGAATGAAAAAAATGCAAAACTGATCACTAAAGATATTGAGGGGCAGCAGACCGGAGAGTACAGCTATGATGCCGAACATGTTATAACCCGTTATCTGGGACGGGTGGGAGACCGTGAGTGTTTTAGTTCGTTTATAAATGATGAGAGCTATGAGAATGTTTACATGTATTTATCCGCATCGGACGGTGAGATTACATACAGATCCGTAAAAGATCCGGAGCTTGGAGAACAATCGGGTAACAGCTGGCTGCTAAATGATACGGAAATGGAAATAGTTTACTCCGGGGCCACCTGGTTCTTCCATACACCGGGATATGGCCGCGAAGGATTTGCTTTTCCGAAAAATGCGCCTCAGGAGGGATTGAGCTTCCTGCAGGGGAGAAAGCTTTTAAGCTCTGTATTTGAATGGCTTGACAGCAATAAATATAAAAATGATTATCGGTTGTATGATTTTGAAAAAATGACTGTTTCCGGAGTATTAAGCGACTCGGAGCTCCCCGAAAGCGCATATCTTGCACCGAAAGGAGTGGTTGGTGAAGACAATGTCCTTTTGATCTTCACTTATGAGGACGGTACAGAGAAGCTTCTATTGTGGAAGATTGGAGAAAATACTTCCCCGATAGAAGGGTTTTGCGATTTTAGCAAGGATGATCCGGCAGAAAAATTCACGGAAATGCTTGATAACCTGAAGGAAAAATATGGCGTTATCATCACGCCTGACCGGAAAGCAGATGGGGCACCGGAAAATCTTGGCGATATAATGATCGAGATGGATCTTGCGAATACATTTATGCTTACCGCACAAACAGATCCTGATGTACTGAAGTCAAAAACCGGGGATACCATACATCCCGAGAACATGCGCAACAATGACGGAGCTGAATACAGTTTTAATCCTCATGTATTTTCATCCTATTATCTGAAGGAGCACGGTGAGAGCCGAAGAGATGCATTCTTTAGGTATGTTGACGCGCTTCGTGCCGGTGAAGACGGATTTAAATGTCCCAATATGGGAGCTGCTAACTGGTCCTCCGGAAAACTTGCCAAGTATTTCTTCCCTATAGGTTTTCTTTATGCATATGCCGAATACACGGGAGACGGATGGGCAAAGATCGTTTATAAAATCCCCAAGGAAGAGTTTCTGGAGAAGGAACGTGATTTTGAGGAGAGGATCTGCGCCATATTGAATGATGTTTTTGAGGAAGATTATACCGATTTTGAAAAGGTGCTTGCATTGTATGAATTTATGACAGAATATTGTACCTATGATTATGAGATGCTGGAGCACAATCGTAATCAGGACGAAGAGTGGATTGATAAGCAGTCTGCCTGCCGCGTTCTGATAGAAAAAAAAGGAATCTGCTGGGAAATAGCATGTCTTTACAAGTATCTTCTTTTACAGTGCGGTGTCGATTGTGAGGAATCGACAGGGGAACCTTTTGAATACGGTGCGGATCTGCACGAATGGAACTATATAGAGCTTGACGGTCAGGGATATCTTATTGATGCTACGTGGGGGCTTACGGAGAACAGAGAGCCGGATCTTTCATATTTCCTTTTTACGGATGAACTGAGAGAGAACAGGGACGGTTATAATCCGGAGTCGTTTGACATAGGAGGCTACGGACTCTACGGAGCACGAAAGAAATATTCGTTTGAGGCGGATGACGAACGATACAGTGAGCTCTGGTCGGGAAAATACATTGCCTTCGATCAGGAGGAAAAATGCATCTTCTATCGTGATATAAACGGTGCAATACGACGCTTCGACTATCAGTGAGCCATGGGGACGGGGTTAGTGGTCCGTTTTCTGTGTTTGAAGGGCGGTTTTGGTTGACGAAAGGGTTCAATCAAAACCGCCCTTATTATACCTGTTACCATATATTTTTTGACATAAGCTTTTTTTTGACTTCAAAAAAGCCTTTCCTTTGACTATAAAAAAACTTGACAAAAACAGGTTAAAGATGTATAACTGAACAAGAGTTAGTACAATATAACACATGTTAGAGAAAACAAAGACAAAACCCACCAAGTTCAAATCAAACAAAGTCAAACCAAAGCCAAACCAACCAAAGCCAAACCGACCAAAGCCAAACCAACCTAAAGCCGGAAAAAACGCTGAAGGCATTTTTGAGATGGTGTTGACTGATTCATCCGGAGATGAGTGAAATATATGAAAAACAGAGCAAAGAAAATTTCAAAAGAAGATTATCTGGAAGCAATCTTGGTATGCACCAATAAACTTGGAGCCTGCAGAGTAACGGATATAGCTGAGCATATGGGTCATTCCAAAGCGAGTGTAAGCGCAGCGCTTTCAAAACTCTAGAATGAAGGTCTTGTCGTTAAGGACAACTGGAGGATCCTTCTTACCGATCCCGGAAGAGCAACTGCCGAAAAAGTGCTTGAACGGCATATGTTTTTCTTGAATTGGTTTGAGCATATGGGGATAGATACCGAGACGGCAAAAGAAGATGCTTGCCTTATAGAACATGTAATATCTGACAAGACTTTTGAGAAAATTCAGCGATACATAAATGACAGAAATGAAGAAATGTTAGGTGCCCGTAACAAAAATTAGTTTTTTGCTGGGTATTGCAAGGTGATATATTTTATATATTGATACTATTTTCTTCATTATATGTTAAATAAGGAGGTTTATTATGAACTGGAAAAAATTATGTACATTTGCAGGTGGTGTTTTGTTTGGAACAGCAGGAGTAGCAATTCTCTCAAGTAAAGATGCTAAAAATGTTTATACCCATTGTACGGCTGCTGTACTCCGCGGCAAGGACAGTGTCATGAAGACTGCTTCCACTATCAAGGAAAACTGCGGCGATATACATGAAGACGCAGTTGATATCAACGAGAAACGTTATGAAAAAAAGAGAAAGCAGGAATACGAGAAGGCTAAAGCAATAATCGAAGCATACGAAGAAAAAGATGCAGTTGAAGAAAACGATAAAGCGGAATAAAGCCTATGAGATGCGTAATATTACATGAATCAAGCAAAAAGATCAGGATAAAAATCCCCTACCCGTACATGTCGATGCAGAGGGCAGATCTTGTTGAATACTATATCCGAAGTATCGATGTAGTAAAAGAAGTTTCGGTAGATGAGAGAACCGGCAATGCTGTTATAACATTTCTTGATTCAACTGAAAAAGACAAGAAGACTCTTTTTACTGCACTTAAACGTTTTGATCCCGATGATGAAAGAATAAAAGCCCTTGTTCCCGAGAACACCGGCAGGGCAATGAATCGCAGGTATGAAGAAAAACTTTTGTTTTCAGTAACCGGTATGTTCCTCAGGAAAATTTTTCTGCCTACACCTATAGAGGTGATCAGAACCGTGGTAAAAAGTGTTCCGTATATCATCAAAGGTATCGGTGCATTGAAAAACGGTAAACTGCAGGTAGAGACGCTTGATGGTGTGGCAATAGCTGCATCTGTTATAAGAAGAGATTTTAAAACTGCCGCGTCCATAATGTTCCTTCTTAAAATCGGGGAAACCCTTGAAGAGTGGACCCGAAAAAAGTCAGTTAATGACCTGGCGCGTTCAATGTCTTTGAATATAGATAAAGTATGGCTCAGAGCTGCCGGAAAAGATGTACAGGTCAGCGTAGATCAGGTTCTGACCGGAGACCATATCGTGGTACGAAATTCCGACATCATCCCTCTCGACGGAAAAGTAATAGAAGGTGAGATGACAGTAAATCAATCGGTTATGACAGGTGAATCCGAGCCGGTGGTAAAGAGTCCGGGAGGCTATGTCTACGCGGGTACTGTGGTAGAAGAGGGAGAATGTCTGATAGAAGTAACAAAAGCGGCCGGTACCGGAAAGTTTGATCAGATAGTAAAAATGATAGAAGAATCTGAAAAATTAAAATCCGATACCGAAGCAAAAGCATATCGTCTGGCAGACAAGCTGGTTCCGTACAGTCTGCTCGGAGCAGGCTTAACATATCTTCTTACCGGAAATGTGACAAAAGCTCTTTCTTTCCTGATGGTTGATTACTCCTGTGCAATGAAGCTGTCCATGCCGTTAGCGGTCCTTTCTGCCATAAAGGAATCCGGAGAGCACCGGATATCCGTGAAAGGCGGCAAGTTTATGGAGGCGATAGCCGAGGCCGATACGCTTGTCTTTGATAAAACAGGTACGCTTACCCATGCCACTCCTACTCTCATGGAGGTCGTAGCTTTTGAAAACCGCGATCCTGACGAGATGCTGCGTATAGCAGCGTGTCTCGAGGAGCATTATCCTCATTCTGTTGCCAATGCCATAGTGAAAGGAGCTAAGGATAAGGGTCTGGATCATGATGAACTGCATTCTAAGGTGGAATATATAGTGGCACATGGTATCAGCAGTTTCTTGGAAGATGAAAGAGTAGTCATAGGAAGCTACCATTTTGTTATAGAAGATGAAAAATGCACCATTCCCGAGGGAGAAGAGCGAAAACTGGATGAAATAAACAAGGAATATTCCAGGATTTTTATGGCAATAGGAGGCAGACTGGCAGCAGTTCTTTGCATCTTCGATCCTTTAAGGGAAGAGGCGGCAGAAGTCATAAAAGAACTGCATGATCTTGGATTTAAAAAGATATGCATGATGACCGGAGATAACAAAAAGAACGCTGAAGCGGTAGCTGCAAAGCTAAGCCTTGACGAATTTCGCGCGGAGGTCCTGCCTGAGGATAAAGCTGAATATGTACGTGGAGAACGCGCAAAAGGACATAAAGTAGTAATGATAGGCGACGGAGTAAATGATACCCCTGCACTGTCTGAGGCCGATGTCGGGATAGCGATCATGGACGGAGCACCTATTGCTCGTGAAATAGCGGATATAACAATAGCGTCGGATGACCTTTACCAGCTGATCACACTACGCCGCATAAGTACTGCACTGATGAGGAGGATAAAAGCCAACTATCATTTTATACTCGGATTCAATTCAGCACTTATAGCCGGCGGACTGTTCGGGATAATGAATCCGGCTTCTTCGGCTTTGCTGCATAACGGATCCACCATACTTACCGGATTAAAGAGCATGACAGATCTGCTGCCTGATAAAAAAATATGATTTATCATAACAGTGTCAACGGGAATAAACCCCGTTGACATTTTTCATTGCGAAAGCTTTTCGGTAAAAACATAAAAAAATCCTTGACAATTTAAAGTTAGCGGTGTATAACTATATAACGGTTAGTAAAGACTAACCATATAACATATTTATTTCCAGGAGGATGTATGAAATCATTATTTATCAAGATGACGGCAGTATTCCTTGCGCTTATTATGGGAGTAAGCTCTGCGGATTTTGCCGTATCGGAGGTTAAGGCGGATGAAGCCGTCACAACGGAAGCAAATGCAACAGGAGAGGATTTCTTAAAAGAAGTTATCGGAGAATATGTGCCTCTCTTTATAGGCGGAATTTTTAATTCTGAGTATGATCATTACTGGCATGATTATTCGGCA
>JAEEGG010017703.1_pt1 | contig 14617 bp, 10 predicted proteins | sample 9134161 | NCBI WGS metagenome assembly JAEEGG01 (sample SAMN16246543, study PRJNA631951) | gut metagenome | biome: gut microbiome; feature: rumen; material: CR-attached | host: Bos | place: Iran: Karaj | collected 2018-10
GAGATAAAAATATTTTACGTCTTGTGAGAACCATGAATCAACGGCAGGCATTCCTTGGACTCTGGAGAACAACTGAAAACTTTGACATCACACGAACTAATTGGACCTAACGACCGATTTGGGTTTATTGGTGGATAAGCCTGACTTCGGAATTCAATCCGCTGGGCATGGGCTCCCATTGGTCGTAAGTTGTTTTTTTATAGTTGATATCCACCACATTGATTTCCTCCATCTTACGCCAAGGAATACCTCTGCGGTCGAGATCGGCGATGCGGTTGGCGGGCAGATTGGTCACTTCGATGCGGAGCTCATTGGTGCCCACCTTCAGCGCCTGTTTACAGTCGAGTACGAAGGGCACACTCCAAGCGCAGCCTATGAACTGGCCGTTGATATAGACGCGGGCCGACTCGCGCACATCGCCAAGATCGATTATCCAGGTTCCCTTCGGATCGTCTTTCTTCGATAGCTTGAACTTGGTGGTGTAGACGCCTGTGCCCATGGTAATCTTTGCGGAATCATCATTGAGCGTTTCCCAAGTCTGGAGTTTGTCGAGGGTGAAGGCTTTGTTCACCTTGGGTGCCTCTTCGGTAAAGGTGAGCGTCCAAGGGCCAGGGAGAGCAATTTGGTTTGTCTGGCTGGAAGGGCTAGATATACAAGATAATCTTCTAGATATCCTAGAGCTTTTTGGATTTCCTAGGATACTATCATAGGTCTGCAGAATCATTGATTCGCCGCTGCGCAAGCAGATATCAATGCTGTCGCCACTGATACTGGCGGGAATGATATCACCGTTGAGGGGATTGAACCATACGGCGTCCTTGAAACTGACGGCTAAGGGCAAACGGTCATTGATATCTTTAGGCGACAAATTGGCGATGAAATAGTGATAGCCCGTTGGGTTCTTTCGTCGGATGGCTTTCAGCCCGCACTCCATTTTCATGGCCTCAGGTTTGGCTGCTGCAGCGAGGTCTGCAGCTCGTGTACCATATATAATATATGCACCTTGAGCCTTCAGTTGTTCGATGTGACGTTTGACATTTTCGGGCATCATCTTGCACTCAGGAATGACGAGCGCTTTGTAGCGAGTACCAGCTGCCGTCTGCAGCATGCCGTCTTTATAAGTCGTTGAAAGCAAAAGACGGTCGGAGATATAATCGCTGTCAAAACCTGCGCCATCGATAGCGAGGATGCTTTTAATAAACTCCGGTGCTAAACTGCCCATCGCGTGGATACTGAATTGCATCAGCAGTTTCTTGGTATTTTTCTGCCACATGTCGCGTACAGGCAGATAGACGATGAAATCATTGTCAGGGTCTCCCCATTGCAAGAAACTTTGGCAGCGTTCTACATACTGCATGAAATAAAGGGCATCGCGCCAGATGCTATTGGTGGGCGACATGTCGATAGAGGCATAGAATTTCCAACCCGGCCACGGGTCATCCTTAGGTGAATAGCAGGTTCCATGGAAGAACATATGGTTGACACCTGCACAAAACATTAAGTCGATGTCGGGCTTCAGTTGAGAAAGACTCGTACGGAAATGTTCTGTCAACCAGGTAAAGGTCTCACTTGAGGTGTATGGCTTTCCGCAGATGTGCGCAGCTGATGGCGCGTATTTCAACATCGAGAAGTCGGAGTCGTTCTTGCGCGTCTTTCCTGGATCTGTTCGTAGTCCCTTGATGCCAAACTCCGAAAGTCCGAAACCCTCAATTTCAGGAATGTCCACAGCGGCATAACAATCGATGAGATTGGCAGGTGAGCCGTGTGCCTGGTTACGGGTGATGGCACCGTGTTTATGTGCCCAAGCCGTCCACTGGTTGGTGAAATTCTCGAGTAACAGATCGCCGAGTGTTTCGCGATAATCGCTGACGATTTTGGCATCACCTGCTTGCAACAGCAGGAAATAGTCTTGCAGCCGATATCCGCGACGTTTCTCAAACTCTTCTAATAAGGTAGGAGTCCAGGTGGCTTCAGCCACTTCGTAGGAGTCGTTGAAAAAAGTGTGAGGATAAGGTGTATGTGTTCGCTCGAAGGCTTCTTCGATATGTTTCAGATAGTTGGCGACAGCCTGACGGTCGAAATGGTCAATCACCAATCCTTCACCTCCTGGAGCCGCACGCTTCACCTTCATTACGCCGTAACGGACATATAAGGCAACGATTTGCCATTGGGCACTCTCGAGTTCTTTCAGTTTTAGTTTTAGGACTTTTTTTAAGGTTTTGTTCTCTGCAGATTTGTATTGCGATTTCAAGATGTCTTCTGGCGACCATGTGAGTAGTCCGTTCTTGACATATGATGTGACATCATAGGGCTTTCCCTGCCAATAGGCCATCACTTTATTGAGCTTGCTGTATTTCTCGTCTTTATCCGCCACCTTCACAGGCAGATCCGATACGCTCTTGCCAACAAAACTGCTATTCACGAAGATAGCTTTGTTAGCACTCTCTTCCATTGGAACCCAAGGACCTCCGAACGGCCAACCTGTACCTGTTGCCATATCTATTTCTATACCGTTGGCGCGGCCCTGCTCCTGTGTGAAGCGCAGCATCTCCATCCATTGGTCACTGAGATAGGGAATGTTATTGGTCTGATTACCTTGCACGCCATAGATAGGTGTAATCTCCAGGGTACCGATACCATGATTGGCGTATTCCTGCATGGTCCAGCGCAGGTTCTCCTTATCGACAGCCGATCCTAACCACCACCAGCGTGCACCGGCCTTGGCTTCCTGTCGCATTTCTGGCCACTGCTGGGCTGTAGCACTTACAGTCAGAGTGGCCAGAATGATTATTGCTGTGAATCTATTTTTCATCTGGTTTAGAAGAATATCGTCGAGAGAATATATGCTACGATGGTTGAGGTGAATACGCAAATCAGACCCGGCATCATGAACGAGTGGTTCAGCAGATACTTACCAATTATGGTGGTACCTGAACGGTCGAAATTCACAGTAGCGATATCGGAAGGATAGTTCGGGATAAAGAAATAGCCGTATACCGATGGTAGCACTCCCAAAAGCACAGGTCCTGCAATACCAAGCGAATAGGCTAGTGGTAACATGGATACGACTACAGCACCCTGAGAGTTGATGAGTACGGAAACCATGAAGAATACAAGGGCGATGCTCCACGGATAGTCTTTTACAATGCCTTCGAGCATGGCTTGTATTTCAGGCATATAGTTTGAAAAGTATGTGTCAGCCATCCAAGCGATGCCATAAATAGCAACAACAGCCACCATACCCGACTGCCACACAGGACCTGAAACGGCCTTTTTGGGTTGTGCCTTACAGAAAAGTATCATCAATGCTGCTGCTGCAATCATCACGATCTGAATCACAAGGTTCATCTTCAGGGGTTTGCCATCCCAAGATGGCAGGGCACTCTGGAAGATAGCGAAGAAGACGATGATGCAGAGGGCACCGAGGAATACGAACACGGCGTTCTTGGCCGACTGTGGAATCTCTTTATCGAGTGTTGTAGCTCCCGAACCGTAGATATATTCCCGTTGCACGGGGTCGGCAATCTTTTTCTGGAACTCAGGATCTTTATCGAGGTCGAGACCACGATGATACGAGGCTGCTGCAGCTGCCATCAATCCGCAAAGACAGGCTGGAATCGAAATCATGAGTACACCTGGAATTGAAATGTCGAAACCGTTCTCATTCGAGATGGTGACAAAGGCTACGACAGCTGCTGCGATGGGTGAGCAGGTGATACCTACCTGTGAAGCTATAGAGGCAACACCACAAGGACGTTCTGGTCGAATGCCTTTCTTTAATGCAATATCGCAAATAATTGGCATTAAGGTGTATACGACATGACCGGTTCCTACTAACACAGTCAGGAAGAAAGTTGTTAACGGAGCGAGGAACGTGATGCGATCTGGATGTTTGCGAAGCATTTTCTCCGCAATTTGGATAAGCCAGTCCATACCGCCAGAGGCCTGCATGATGCCTGCACAGGTGACTGCCGCGATAATGATGTAGATTACATCCGTTGGAGGCGTTCCTGGTTTGAGACTGAAACAAAACACGAGAATGGCTAGGCCAATACCTGAAATTGCACCTAATGCAAGGCTACCGTAACGTGAACCTACCCACAATGCTCCTAAGACAATGAGGAGTTGAATAATCATTAATACCATACGAATAACTGTTTTTAATTATTGCTTTTGATTTATTTGTTTGCAAAGATAAGTATTTTTTTTGAAATAAAGCACATTTTGAGGTAGAAATCTTAAAATTATTTATTTCTTTTGTCGACTCGAATATTTTTAGTACCTTTGCGCCCTAAATAATGAGTTTATAGTTTAGAGTTTATAGTTTATAGCAGATATGACTAAGAGATTCGCCGAACATAACGGCTTGAACCTGACGAAGGTGAACGACGACATCCTTGAGATGTGGCGTGAAAAAAACGTGTTCTGGCGCTCAGTAGATGAGCGCGAGGGCTGTCCGCAGTTTGTATTCTTCGAGGGACCTCCCTCTGCCAACGGTCACCCAGGTATCCATCACGTGCTGGCTCGTACCATCAAGGATACCTTCAATCGCTATAAGACGATGAAGGGATATCAGGTAAAGCGTAAGGCTGGTTGGGATACCCATGGACTGCCTGTAGAGTTGGGTGTGGAGAAAGAACTTGGTATTACCAAGGCTGACATCGACAACAAAGATAGTAAGAAGTACATCTCGACAGAAGACTATAACAAGAAGTGTCGCGAGAATGTGATGATGTTCACCCAGGAATGGCGTGACCTGACGGAAAAGATGGGATACTTTGTAGATCTCGACAATCCGTATATCACTTACGACAATAAGTATATTGAAACGCTATGGTGGTTGCTGCAGCAGTTCTATAAGAAAGGACTGCTCTATAAGGGTTATACCATCCAGCCGTATTCACCCGCTGCTGGTACGGGTTTGAGTTCTCATGAGCTGAATCAGCCTGGTTGCTATCGTGATGTGAAGGATACGACGGTTACTGCTCTGTTTAAAGCCTTGAATCCCAAAGAGGAGTGGACGAAGTGGGGTACACCTTATTTCGTGGCTTGGACGACAACCCCTTGGACATTGCCCTCAAACACAGCTCTATGCGTAGGTCCGAAGATTGATTATGTCGCTGTTGAGACATACAACGCCTACAATGGTGAGAAGATTACCATCATTTTGGCTGAAAGCCGATTGAATGCTTATCTTGCTCCCGAGGGTAATATCACCGATGGCGACGAGATGCCTGAATACAATAAAGGCGAGAAGTTTGTGCCTTATCGTATTGTGGGTCGTTATACAGGTGAGCAGCTGGTGGGTCTGAAGTATCAGCAATTGATGCCTTGGGTAAAACCCTCTGCCAAGCTCGATACTAATGCTGCTGACTATGTGAAGGCGTATGCAGAGGCTCATCCTGAGAAGGTGTTCACAAGTGAGAACGGTAAGGACCAGTTCGTTGAGATGGAGAGCGAGGCTTTCCGTGTGATTCCTGGTGACTATGTGACAACAGAGGATGGTGCCGGTATTGTACATATCGCTCCGACTTTTGGTGCTGACGACGCCAAGGTGGCCAAGGATGCCCATATCCCGAGTCTGTTCCTTATAAATAAGAAAGGTGAGACCCGTCCGATGGTTGACCTTCAGGGTAAATACTACGTGATGGACGAACTCGACGATAACTTCGTCGCAAAGTGTGTGAACAAAGAGGCCTATAGTCACCATGCTGGCGATTTTGTGAAGAATGCCTACGCCCCAGAGTTTAATAAAGATGGTAAGTACGACGAACAGGCAGCTTCTAAGGCTGAGGACCTGAATATCGTGATCTGTATGGAGATGAAGCAGGAGGGTACAGCACTCAAGATTGAGAAGCATGTTCACAACTATCCCCATTGCTGGCGTACAGATAAACCTGTGCTTTACTATCCGCTCGATTCATGGTTTATCCGTTCGACAGCCAAGAAGGACCGTATGTTCGAGTTGAATAAGACCATCAACTGGCAGCCTGAGTCAACAGGTACAGGTCGTTTCGGCAACTGGTTGGAGAACCTGAACGACTGGAACCTCTCCCGTTCACGTTTCTGGGGAACACCGCTTCCCATCTGGCGCGATGAGGATGGTAAGGAAATCTGCATCGGTTCGGTAGAGGAACTCTACAATGAAATTGAAAAGTCTGTAAAAGCTGGATTCATGAAGTCTAATCCTTTGAAGGACAATGGATTTGTGCCGGGCGATATGTCGAAGGAAAACTACGATAAGATTGACCTCCATCGTCCTTATGTAGACAATATCATCCTCGTATCAGAGACTGGTAAACCTATGAAGCGTGAAAGCGACCTCATCGACGTTTGGTTCGATTCTGGTTCAATGCCGTATGCTCAGGTTCACTATCCGTTTGAGAATAAGGACCTCATTGACAAGGGTATCGCCTTCCCCTGTGACTTTATCAACGAGGGTGTCGATCAGACGCGTGGTTGGTTCTTCACACTGCATGCCATTGCTACGATGATCTTTGATTCCGTGGCCTTCAAGAATGTGATTTCTTCAGGTCTCGTGCTCGATGCCAAGGGCAATAAGATGTCGAAGCACGTGGGTAACGTGGTGAATCCCTTCGATATGATTGGGAAGTTCGGTTCTGATGCTGTCCGCCTCTATATGATGACGAATTCCGAGCCTTGGGATAATCTGAAGTTCGATCCGGAGGGTGTCGACGAGGTTCGACGTAAGTTCTTTGGCACCTTATATAATACATATAGCTTCTTTGCTCTGTATGCCAATGTGGATGGTTTCGATCCTGAGACTGCTCAGGTGCCCTTCTCAGAGCGTCCTGAGATCGACCGTTGGATTCTCTCTTGCCTGAATACGCTCATCAAGGGTGTTGAGGCTGAGCTCGACGGCTATGATCCCACTCGTGCTGGTCGTCTCATCGATGCTTTCGTCAACGATGACCTCTCCAACTGGTATGTTCGTCTGAACCGTAAGCGCTTCTGGGGCAAGGAGATGAGTGAGGACAAACTCTCAGCCTATCAGACACTCTATACCTGTCTGATGACCGTTGCCAAACTGCTGGCTCCGTTTGCTCCGTTCTATGCCGATCAACTGTATAAGGACTTGGGTGGTGAACTCGACTCCGTACATCTCGATAAGTTCCCTGTGTTTGACGACTCTCAGATCAACAAGGATCTGGAGGCTCGTATGCAGATGGCTCAGAAGATTACCTCTATGGTACTCGCCCTGCGTCGTAAGGTGAACATCAAGGTGCGCCAGCCGCTGCAGGCCATTATGATTCCTGCCGTCGACGCTGAGCAGAAACAGCATATTGAGGCTGTGAAGGATCTGATAATGAACGAGGTGAATGTGAAAGAACTTCGTTTCGTGGAGGGTGCCGGCGTGCTCGTCAAAAAGGTGAAGTGTAACTTCCGTACGATGGGTAAGAAGTTTGGTAAGCTGATGAAGAGTGTTGCAGCTGCTATGGATGCACTGACTCAGGAACAGATAGCTGAACTGGAGAAGAACGGCACTGTCGGTATCAATGTCGAAGGACAGAATCTCACCGTCGAGGCTGTTGATGTAGATGTCATCAGTGAGGATATTCCTGGCTGGCTGGTAGCTAATGAGGGTAACTTGACTGTAGCTCTCGAGGTGGAATTGACCGACGAGTTGAAGAACGAGGGTATGGCCCGCGAGCTCATCAACCGCATCCAGAACATTCGCAAGGAGAGTGGGTTGGAGATTACCGACAGAATCAATGTTGTGCTGGCTCCGAATGAAGAAGTTCAGAAGTCTGTAGACAGTTTTGGCGACTATATCAAGACCCAGGTCCTGGCCGACGATATCAAGTTGGAACCAAATGATGGTCAGGAAGTTGAGTTCGATGACTTTAAACTAAACATCAAAGTAGACAAAAAATAATATTAATAGCTAAAGTCTGAATAATTATGGCAGAAAAGACACGTTACAGTGACGAAGAACTTGAGGAGTTCCGTCAGATTATCAATGAGAAAATGGCATTGGCGAAGCGCGATTATGACCAGATGATGAAGGTGCTTATGAACGAAGACTCCAATGATGTTGATGATACATCACCCACTTATAAGGCTTTGGAGGAGGGTAGTGCTACTCAGACAAAGGAAGAGCTCATCTCTATGGCCGCTCGTCAGCAGAAGTTCATTCAGGGATTGAAGGCTGCACTGGTACGCATCGAAAATAAGACTTATGGTATCGACCGTATCACGGGTGAGCTGATACCCAAGGAGCGCCTTCGCGCTGTACCCCACGCCACGTTGAGTGTTCAGTCGAAGATGAACCAAAAGAAAGGTTAAGTGAACGCTTTCAGAAAGATATTCACCAACGGGAGACTGGCGACACTGATCATCGTTGCCATTCTCCTGATTGACCAAGCCATCAAGATCTGGGTGAAGACATCGATAACTCTTCATGAGAGCATCCATATCACCGATTGGTTTTATATCCTGTTTATTGAGAACAATGGCATGGCCTTCGGCATGCAGCTTGGTAGCAAGATTGTGCTGTCGCTTTTCCGTGTCATTGCCATAGCTGTGTTAGGCTATTACATCTGGCTTGAGGTGGGCAAGAAAGCAAAAATAGGCTATTTAGTCTGTCTGGCGATGATTCTCGCTGGTGCTGCAGGCAATTTGATTGACTGTATGTTCTACGGGCTCATCTTCAATAATTCATCGGAGTTTTATCTGTCTTACTTTGTGCCGTTTGGTACGGGCTATGCCCCCTTCCTGATGGGAAAGGTTGTGGATATGTTCTATTTTCCGTTGATCGAGACCGAATGGCCGCTATGGATGCCTTTCGTAGGGGGAGAACATTTCGTGTTCTTCAGTCCGGTATTCAATTTTGCCGATGCCTCCATTAGTGTTGGTGTCGTACTGCTCTTGTTGTTCTATCGTAAGGAAATCAGTCAGATCACATTAAAAAAGATTGCTCCTGCGGAGCCTGTTTCAGAAGAATGAATCTGCGACGTCGTCATATGGTGTTTGTATTCCTTTTGGTGCTTTTGTCTGCTTGTACACCGAAAGTGCCTAAGGAGTATATACAGCCTGACGATATGGAAGACATCCTCTATGACTACTTCGTGTCACAGGGCATTGCCCAGGAAGAAGGCATGGAGCATACTTCCAGGGTGATGGACTACAGGCGGGAACTTTATTTCGAGGCCGTCTTGAAGAAGTATGGTCTGACTCGGGCGGAGTTTGATTCGTCACTTGTCTATTACTACACGCGTTCCGACCGTTTCCTCAAAATCTGGAAGAAAGTGCAGGAACGTTTGGGTGACGCTGCTATCGAGTATGGTGCCTCAGCGGGTGAGGTGGAGACCTTTACCGCCAGTACGCTTACGGGCGATACGGCCAACATCTGGAATGGTGTCTTCTCACAGGTGCTCGTTCCTTATGCGCCCTATAATCGTCTGCAGTATCACTTACAGGCTGATACTGCTTTCCGCAAAGGCGATAGCTTCATGTTGGCATGGAATAGCAACTTCCTTTATGAAAGCGGCTCAAAGGATGCCGTTGCCTATATGGCTGTGAAGTATAAAAACGATAGTATCGTCTCTACAGTGACTCATTTCTCTGTCGACGGCAGTACTCAGTTACGTATTGAGGGCTGTGATGAGCCCGTCAAGGAAATCAAGGGCTTTATCTATCTGGGACAAGGCTACGAGACTTCTTCCACAATGAAAATGCTGATCGTCAGCAATATCCAGCTGATACGCTTCCACAAGCAGAAAAATGTGCCGAAGGAACCAGAGCCTCAGAAGTCGGTAGCCGATTCTCTCTCTGAGGTGCCTGACTCCTTGCGTCCTCGTCATCACCGTCTTGGTGAACGTCCGAATCATATTAAACCAATAACTCGATAGCGCTATGAATGTAAAATTCCGTTTAGCATTAATGAACTTCCTGGAGTTCGCTGTGTGGGGTGCTTACCTCACGTGTATGGGTAATTACCTGGGAATTGCCGGTCTGGGCGACAAAATTTCCTGGTTTTATGCCATCCAGGGCATTGTCAGTATCTTTATGCCTACGCTGATGGGTATAGTTGCCGACAAGTATATCCAACCACAGCGTGTACTTGGCCTCTGCCATTTGTTGGCGGGAGCGTTTATGCTCGGTTGCTGGTGGCTGGGCTATCAGGCAGGATTCGGACAGGAATTGCCTGATAAGTCGTTGTTTATTGCGCTCTATACGTTGAGCGTAGCTTTCTTCATGCCTACCATTGCGCTTGCCAACACGGCGGCTTTCAGCATATTGAAGAAGAATGGCATGGATACGGTGAAGGACTTTCCTCCCATCCGTGTGTTGGGAACAGTCGGTTTCATCGCAACCATGTGGTTCGTGAACTGTGCTTTCATTGATGAGAGCGGCTTCGGATTCACGCTGGCAGAGAACTCCCATAAGTTCCAGTATACTTACATGCAGTTCTTTGTCTCAGGCTTGTTAAGCCTTGTGCTCTTTGCCTATTGCTTCACTTTGCCAGAGTGCAAGTTGGAGAAGAAAGAAGGCAAGGTATCGCTTGTCGAGAGTCTTGGTCTCAACGCCTTCAAGCTTTTCAAGCGTGGTCAGATGGCGCTGTTTTTCATCTTCTCAGCTTTGCTTGGTATGTGTCTGCAGGTCACCAATGGTTTTGCAGGTCCTTTCCTGACCAGTTTTAAGGGTGTCCCTGAGTATGCTGACTCTTTCGCAGCCAACAATGCAACGCTGCTGACAAGCATCTCGCAGATAAGTGAAGCTTGTTGCATTCTGCTGATTCCTTTCTTCCTGAAACGTTTCGGCATCAAGATTGTGATGCTCATGTCACTTTTCGCTTGGGTGTTCCGCTTTGGTTTCTTTGGTATTGGCAATCCCGCTATGCCGGGTGTGCTCTTCTTTGTCCTCTCCTGTATCGTCTACGGTGTAGCCTTTGACTTCTTCAATGTCTCAGGCGGTATCTACGTTGACCAGGAGTGCGAACCCAGTATCAAGGCTTCGGCTCAGGGCTTGTTTATGATGATGACCAACGGTCTGGGAGCCACCATCGGTACGCTTGCAGCTGGCGAGATCGTCAACAGCTTCTGTTCATGGCAGGATTTCATGGTGAATGGTGAGAAACAGAGTTTCCTCGTGGGTGAATGGCAGACTTGCTGGTTTATCTTCGCAGCCTTTGCCCTTGTGATAGGTATCACCTTCGCCCTGGTCTTCCATCCTGAAAAGACGAAGAACTGAAAGTAGAGATCAAGATGAAGGAGACGAGATTCTTTTATGTACCCGATGCTGAGCAGCAGGAAGAGTTGCCTCCTACTGAGGCAATGCATGCCATTCGTGTACTTCGGCTGAAGAGTGGTGACGAGATGTTCCTGATGGACGGCATGGGTAATTATTTCCGTGCTCAGGTGTCGGTTGCAGCCACGCATAAATGCTACTTCAATATCATCGAGCGTCTGCCTCAGACACCTCAGTGGCAGGGACATGTCCATCTGGCCATTGCCCCTACAAAGATGCTCGAACGTATCGAGTGGCTCGTAGAGAAAGCTACCGAGGTCGGTGTCGATGAGATCTCGTTCTTCCATAGTCAGTTCTCTGAGCGTAGACTGTTGAAGACTTCCCGTCTGGAAAAAATCGCCATCTCCGCCATGAAGCAGAGCCATAAGGCCTGGAAACCCGTGCTTCATGAGATGGTGTCCTTGAAAGAATTTCTTGCCTCGCCTGTCGAGGGTCATAAATATATCGCCCATTGCTATGAGGAGATTCCCCGTACCAGCCTGTTTGCAGAATTGCAGTCGCAAACGGAAGCTACCGACCCTGTCACCGTATTGATAGGGCCTGAGGGTGATTTCTCCATCGACGAGGTGAAGATGGCGATGAAGGCAGGATATCAATCTGTGCATCTGGGCAATAGCCGGCTCCGTACGGAAACCGCCGGATTGATGGCCGTTACGATGATGCAGCTATCGAAAGAATAGAAATTATTAACGATAAAGACTAAAATGCAATGACTGACGAAAAAATCATGTCAACCATCAAACCCGATGGTGAGTATTGGCAACCGGAACTAGAGACCATGCCAAGAGAGCAGCTCCAGCAGCTGCAGGTGAAGAAACTGAAGCAGAGCATCGACATTGCCCTGAAATCTCCTTTCTACAAGAAGCGTCTGGGTGATGCCGGTATTACCGCTGATTCCATTAATTCGCTGGATGACCTCCGCAAGATTCCCTTCACCACGAAGCAGGATCTGCGTGACAATTATCCTTATGGCCTCGTATGTAGAAGTCTGGATGATGCCGTGCGTATCCACTCTACAAGTGGTACGACGGGTAATCCCTGTGTCGTCGTCTATTCCGAGCATGACATCTGTTCGTGGGCGAACATGATTGCCCGTAACCTCTATATGGTAGGTTGCCGTAAGAGCGATATCTTCCAGAACTCCAGCGGCTATGGTATGTTTACAGGCGGACTGGGCTTCCAATACGGTGCTGAGTGGTTGGGTGCTATGACTGTTCCTGCCGCCGCTGGTAACACCAAGCGCCAGATCAAGTTTATCAAGGATTTCGGAACTACCTGTCTCCATGCCATTCCTTCTTATGCCATCCATATGGCAGAGGTATTCAAGGATGAAGGTGTTGATCCTAAGACCACACAACTCCGTACCCTCTGCATCGGTGCTGAGCCACATACCGAGGAGCAGCGTCGCCGCATTGAGCGCCTTCTGGGCGTCAAGGCCTACAACTCCTTCGGTATGACGGAGATGAACGGTCCTGGTGTCGCCTTCGAGTGTAAGTATCAGGAAGGTATGCACCTCTGGGAGGACAACTATATCGTGGAGATTGTCGATCCCGATACCCTCGAGCCCGTGCCTGATGGTGAGATGGGTGAGATGGTGCTTACCACGCTCGATCGCGACATGATGCCTATATTAAGGTATCGCACGCGCGACCTCACTCGTATCATCGCAGAGCCATGTAAGTGCGGACGTACTCACCGTCGTATCGACCGTATCAAGGGTCGTACCGATGATATGTTTATCATCAAGGGTGTCAACGTATTCCCGATGCAGGTGGAGAAGATCCTTGTACAGTATCCTGGCTTGGGCAGCAACTACCTGATCACCTTGGAGACGATTGGCGACAGCGACGTGATGACAGTCGAAGTAGAACTCGAAGGATTGGATTCGGATATCTTCCCCGATCTGCAGAAGATGACCAAGGATATTCAGGCTGCCCTGAAGAGCGAGATTCTGCTGAAACCTCAGGTGAAGCTCGTCAAGAAGGGTTCTCTGCCTATGAGCGAGGGCAAGGCCGTCCGCGTACACGACCTGCGTAACAATAAGTAGGCTGATGATTTCTGTCAAACATCTATATCGGATAGGATTGGCTGGTATCCTGATGTTCGGGATACCTGCTAACCTGTCTGCTCAGCGACCCGATTTGGAATATGTCGATGAGAATGGTGACTCTATTGCAATCATCCTTCCGATCATGGCGGATTATTTCAAGGAGCTGCCTAAGGATCTGCTTCCCACGCTCTCTGAAAACAACCGTCTCGACATGCTCGACTTCATGGAGTCGAAGATGAAGGCCGAGGTGACCAATCTTCTTGGTGGCAAGAGTGAGATGACAGAACTCTCCGACAGCACTTTGAGCATCCGGATGAGCGAGGCACTGAAGGTCGACATGCTGTTGCTGTGGCCTGCTGATGCTCCCGATGTTGACAGCCAGGTACTCTGTCTGATTGAGACTTTCGGTCGTGACTCGCTGAGCCTCGAAAGCACGGTGCGATTCTATTCCACCGATTGGGAATTGCTCCCTCAGCCACCATCCCTCTCTGTGTCAGATCAGAACACTATTTCAACTAAAAAAGTGCAAACGATTCTAAAAAGGGATGAGGAAATTCTAAAAAAGAATTAAAAATGAGCAAAAAAGACACCGCTGATGACAATTGATGTTTTTTATTTTTGTACATTTGCAGTGTGTTTTTCATGGTATTAGATTATTAAGGTTAAAAAGAGAATAGGCTATCGTGAGATAACCTATTTTCAACTCCGATGAAAGATTATTTTTTTAGTAGTCGGAGGTGAAAAGGGAGCTTGGGAAAGTTCCCTTTTCTGTTTGTATGTCGCCTTAGTAGCTGCGGGCTATGATCACGCGGGCCTTCGAGGGCTTGCCGCTCACCATATCCACACCCGGTGTCTGCTCCACACCGAAGGGTACACAGCGGATCGTGGCCTGGGTCTCTTCCTTGATCTTTGCCTCCGTCTCGGCTGTGCCGTCCCAATGGCAGAGGAAGAAACCACCGTCCTTCACACGCTCCTTGAACTCCTCGTAGTTGTCGCACTCATAAATGCGGCTATCGCGATAGGCCTTTGCCTTCTCGAAGATGTTCTTCTGGATGTCGTCCAGCAACTGCTCCACATAGTCGACGATACCCTCTAGAGGACGTGTCTCTTTCTCTAGTGTGTCGCGACGCATCACCTCGATGGTGCCGTTCTCCAGGTCGCGGGCACCAAGCACCAGACGTACGGGCACGCCCTTCAGCTCGTAGTCGGCAAACTTGAAGCCAGGACGTTTGTTGTCGGCATCGTCGAATTTCACTGAGATACCCTTTGCACGGAGCTTCTCCATCATCGGCAGTA
>JAEEGG010017704.1_pt1 | contig 14617 bp, 13 predicted proteins | sample 9134161 | NCBI WGS metagenome assembly JAEEGG01 (sample SAMN16246543, study PRJNA631951) | gut metagenome | biome: gut microbiome; feature: rumen; material: CR-attached | host: Bos | place: Iran: Karaj | collected 2018-10
CCGCCAGCGTTCATCCTGAGCCAGGATCAAACTCTCCATCCTAAATAATTTCTTTTGCTTTTTGTCTGTCCCGACTTTATCGCTGCGTCTCAAAAAAATCTTCGAGCTGTTTGCTACATCCATTCCATTCTTTCAAAGAACTGCCAAACGACCCCTCTTCCAATCACTCGCTTTTCCGTTCGTTTGGGATTGCAAAGATACCACCTTTTTCTTTCCTCGCAACACCCTCATGAACTTTTTTTCACTTTTTTTCGCATTTGCCTGTAAATCACTCCGATAAAATTCAAACAAATCAGAACTCCTGTTGAAAAACTTGAAAAAATGACACCTTTCAGGGGCTTTTTTGGCAGTTTTTGAGGAACCACATGCGCAAAAAAAGAAGAATTTTGGAAACTTTAGCACGAAATCGGCATAATAGACTCAAAAAAAAGGCATCGATAAAACTATCGATGCCCCTATTCAAAACAAACATTTACCTATGCTTTCTTGATAAAATTGCTCTTCGGCATTTTACAAACCGGACAAACCCAATCATCGGGAATATCCTCAAACGGCGTGCCAGGCGCAATGCCCGAATCGGGATCACCAACGGCAGGATCATATTCATAACCACAAATCGAACACATATATATAATATTGTCAGATTTTTTAGAATCCGATGGAATATCCTTGGGATCAACATAGGTTGGAGCAGACTTGGGAGAATGGCCCTTCATTACATCCCGGTAATAGGCATACGTAAGTGGCTCACCATCAGACAACACCTCCGTATTCATCACCAATGCCACAAACAAATAATGCGTTCCCAAATCAAAAGCTTTCTCCACCAAACAATCGAACCAAGCCAATGCGTCTTGCGTCAACACTGGCAGTCCATTGGATGTCACCTGGTGACTAAAACGAGCGAACTTGTCGGTATCACGACCCGAACTATAACCAAAAGTGGAAATGATTTCGCGATCGACAGACTGCTTAATTGCCGAAACCGTAAAACGGAGCGATTTGCGAATCAAATCACAAGTGTAATTATTTTTCGACACAGCAATCGCCACGCGTGAAGGATCGGCCGTCACCTGCATCACCGTATTGGAAACGAAACCACTTTGGGCATTTTCGAATTTACTGCTAACCACATATAATCCGTAAGTTAGTTTAAAAAAAGCTTGTACATCCATCTCTTTATTCTTTATTTTCTGTTCTTTATTCTTTGAATCTCTCAACCGCATTGGGGTTTCGAAACAATAACCTTGCAAAAATACAGTGTTTTTCATTCAAAACAAAAAAGAGCCGTATATTTGCATACAATTTTTCAAAACATGACCGACAACAACATCATCTACGGCATCAGACCTGTTATGGAAGCCATCGAAAGCGGCAAAACCATCGACAAGGTGCTCATTCAAAAGGGACTCAAGGGAGACCTGTTCAGAGAGCTGTTCTTCAACATCCGACAGAACAAAATCCCCTTCCAATATGTTCCAGCCGAACGCCTAAACAAATTCACCCGCGGCAACCACCAGGGCTTCATCGCCTTCATATCTTCCATAGAGTATGAAGATATATATAATATTGTACCAGGACTATACGAGCAAGGCAAAACGCCCTTGATACTTATTCTCGACAAAATCACCGATGTGCGTAATATTGGCGCCATAGCCCGCTCGGCCGAATGTGCCGGTGTGGATGCCATTGTGCTCCCCTTGAAAGGCGGCGCCCAACTCAATGAGGATGCCGTAAAAAGTTCTGCCGGCGCACTGCACAAAATTCCCATCTGCCGCCATTCAAACCTTGTAGAAGTAATTCAATTCTTGAAAGATTCAGGGATACAAGTGATGGGCGTAACCGAAAAGGCGGAACACTACCACTTTGAAAGCGATTTTACACAACCGCTGTGCCTCATTATGGGAAACGAATACGAAGGCATTGCCCGCGAATACCTGCAAGAGTGCAACGACGCCGTCAAGATACCCATGGTAGGCACCATCGCCTCACTCAATGTATCGGTAGCTACGGGCATCGTCCTTTTCGAAGTGGTCAAACAACGTCATTTTCATAAATAGCTCATTATGAAGAAGATTGGAATTTTGTCGGACACACACCGCTATATTCATCCCGAGCTTATCACTTTCTTTAAAGATTGTGACGAGATTTGGCATGCCGGCGATATGATGGACGACTCGATTCTGGATTACCTACACGCCCTTGCACCAACCGTCAGGGCAGTCTATGGTAATTGTGACGACTTTGGCATAAGAAGTCAAGCACCTGAAATACAAACATTTGAATGCGAGAAACATCGGGTTGCCATGATGCACATCGGCGGCTCACCCAGCCATTACAGTCCCAAGGCCGCAGAAATCATTCGTGAATTCAAGCCCACTATTTTCGTAACAGGGCACTCGCACATTTTGCAAGTTAAATACGACAAGAAAAACGAGATGCTCTTCATCAACCCCGGAGCAGCCGGACGATACGGATTCCACACCCGTCTAACCTTTTTGAGGATGGAAATCGACGGCGAGAACATTCAGAACATGCAGATTTACGATGAGCCCAGATAAGATTATAACCATTTTAGGTCCAACTGCTACGGGCAAGACAGACTTAGCCGTACACGTAGCCGCTGCACTGGACGGTGAAATTGTCAGTGCCGACTCACGCCAGGTCTATCGCCGCATGGACATCGGAACGGGCAAAGACTTGGACGAGTACACGATTGCAGGGCGGCTCATCCCCTATCACATGATTAACATTGTAGAACCTGGCATCGAATACAATGTATTTGAATATCAACAAGGTGCACAGCGATCCATAGACGACATTTTAGAGCGAGGAAAGACGGCCATCCTTTGTGGTGGCAGCGGCATGTACATCGAATCTGTGCTAAAGGGCTACAAGTTGTTTCCCGTACCGCAAAACGACCAGTTGCGTAGCGAATTGCAACCTTTGAGCGACGAGGTTCTCATTCAGAAACTGGCCGCATTTAAATCGCTGCACAACCACACCGACACATGTGAACGTGAGAGATTAGTAAGAGCATTAGAAATAGAAGTTTACTATCACGACCATCCCGAATTACAAGATGCAGCTCGCCCACGCCCATCCATCATTTTCGGATTATGCGGTGACCGCAACGTGGTACGGCAGAAGATCACAAAAAGATTGAAAGAGCGACTGGAGAACGGACTGATTGAAGAGGTGGACGACTTGCTCAAAAGCGGAGTCAATCCGGCCCAACTCATACGCTATGGGCTCGAGTACAAGTTCATCACACTTTTTCTGCAAAAGCTCATCGACAAAGAGACGCTTTTCAGACAGCTCAACACGGCCATCCACCAATTCTCGAAACGACAGATGACTTGGTTCAGACGTATGGAGCGTTCAGGATTTGTCATCCATTGGATAGATTGCGCCTTGCCGATGGAGAAAAAGACAAATATGCTCATTTCCGCACTCAACGAAGCACAATAATCCACCCGAAACAACATCCATCCAAAGAAAAATAAGTAACTAATATTCAAACACATAATTAACCTAAATTTATAAAAAGGGGCAAAAGATATAACCAATGAAAAAAAATGCTATTTTTGCATCCTAAATTTTAAAATTATAACTATGGCAGAAATTATCGAAAAAGTACAGGCAATCATTGCTGAAAAACTTAGTGTAGATGCAGCAGAAGTTACTCCCGACAAAAGTTTTACAAATGATTTGGGTGCTGATTCATTAGACACCGTGGAATTAATCATGGAATTTGAGAAAGAATTCGGCATTTCTATTCCTGACGAAGAAGCTGAAAAAATTGCCACAGTAGGCGACGCTATCAAATTTATCGAAGAGGCTCAAAAACAATAAGACAAGCTTCTCTTAATGGAATTAAAACGAGTAGTTGTCACAGGCCTAGGGGCCCTCACTCCTATTGGGAATAATTTGGCTGAATTCTGGAATGGACTTATTTCAGGAACCAGTGGTGCCGCTCCTATTACCTATTTCAACACCGACAATTTTAAGACCAAATTTGCTTGCGAATTAAAGAACTTTGACGTTCTCAATTATATCGACGCCAAAGACGCACAAAAAATGGACCCCTGTGCCCACTACGCAATGGTGGCTGCACAGGAGGCTATTTTTGATGCAGGCATCAATTCCGACAACATCAATCCTGAACGAGTAGGTGTCATTTTGGGCAGTGGCATTGGCGGTTATACTTCCAGTGTCGCTTCTGTATTTGCCTATATTGAAATGAACAAGGTGCCTCGTTTCAGCCCTTTCTTCCTTCCTAAAGTTTTAGGCAACCTTATCTCGGGATGGATTTCCATCAAATACGGATTCAGAGGTCCCAACTACATCACCACGGCAGCTTGCGCATCTTCAGGTGCGGCCATCGCTGACGCGTTCCACCTTATTCAGTTGGGCAAGGCCGACATTATTGTGTCGGGTGGTGCCGAAGCCAGCATTGTTGACCCTGCCGTCGGTGGGTTCAACGCCATGCGCGCCCTCTCAACCCGCAACGATGAATACCAAACCGCCTCGCGACCTTTCGACGTGACCCGCGACGGATTTGTCATGGGCGAAGGCGCCGGCATCCTCATTTTAGAAGAATTAGAACACGCCTTGGCGCGCGGCGCCAAGATATACGCCGAAGTGGGTGGCGTCGGACTGTCGGCTGACGCATACCACATGGCTGCCCCTGATCCTTCGGGCTCCGCTTGTTATCAGTCGATGAAGCTGGCCATAGAAGATGCTGGACTTCAGATTACCGACATTGACCATATCAATACTCACAGCACATCTACCCAACTGGGCGACATTGCCGAGTGCAAAGCCATCGAAATGCTCTTTGGCGACACGGCACGCCAACTGCTTATCAGTGCTACAAAATCCATGACTGGCCACCTGCTGGGTGCCGCCGCGGCTGTTGAAAGCATCGCCACCATCATGGCTATCCAAAACAGCATCGCTCCGCCAACTATGCACCTTAACGAACCCGACCCAGCCATCAACCCAGACTGGAATCTGGTCGCTAACCACGCCATCCACCACGATATCAGGGCCGCCATCTCTAACTCCTTCGGCTTCGGCGGTCACAACATATCACTACTATATAAGAAATACGCCAAATAGTGAGTTCAGCAGAAGAGTTACACGATAAGCAACTCAAACAATATCTCCGCAATGTTTTAGGATTCCGTCCGGGCAATATGGAACTTTACCGTATGGCCTGCATCCATCGTTCCTCTTCGCACAAGGATGTTATTGGTGGACGCATCAACAACGAACGACTTGAGTATCTGGGTGATGCCGTCTTAAGCACTGTGGTTGCCGAATTCCTCTACAACAAATATCCCACCGCTCCGGAAGGTATGCTCACCGAGTTGCGCTCCAAACTGGTCAATCGCGAACGCCTAAACGGCTTGTCGCAGAAAATCGGCTTGAGCCAACTGGTCGTAATGAATTCGCATGTCCACGCCAAATCGGCTAACGGCGACGCTTTCGAAGCACTCGTCGGAGCCATTTTTTTGGATAAAGGCTATAACAAAACCAAGAAAATCCTCCTCAAAAAGATTTTCCTCGTCCACCTGGATATCGAGTCTATCTCACTGGAAGAGAATAATTTCAAGAGCAAACTGCTTTCGTGGGGACAAAAATACCACCGCCAAATCGAATTCCGGCATAAGGTTATCAATGAGCACAGCGCCAAGAGGTTATATGAAATCACCATTTTCATTGACGACCAAGAGCAGGGCACCGTACAGAGTTTCGCCATCAAGAAGGGCGAACAGGAGGCCGCCGAAAAGGTGTGGAACAATATGCTGAAAGACTTCTAAAACAAATTGCTCACAGGTACATTTTTTTTGCAAAAACATAAACAATTTTTTCTTACTTTTGCACCCAATTATTTATTGAGGTGAAAAAGGTTTGAAAATTTCTTTCATCTCTCTAATTATCAAAGCAAAAGAAAATATTTTTATCACATCATATTCATCATGAAATTATCACAATTCAAGTACAATCTTCCCACAAACCTGATAGCCTTACACCCGACAGAAGAACGCGACGAAGCGCGACTGATGGTCCTCCATCGGAAAACGCAGACCATCGAGCACAAGATTTTCAAGGACCTATTGGATTATGTGGATGATGGAGATGTATTTGTCACCAACAATACGAAGGTGTTCCCTGCGCTGCTCTACGGAGAAAAGGAGAAAACCGGCGCCAAGATTCGAGTTTTTTTGTTGAGAGAGCTGGATGAAGAGAGCCGCTTGTGGGACGTGCTGGTTGATCCCGCGCGCAAGATCCGTATCGGTAACAAACTCTACTTTGGCGAAGACGACAGTCTGGTGGCCGAAGTGATTGACAACACCACCTCAAGAGGACGAACCCTGCGTTTCCTCTTCGACGGCACGCATGATGAATTCAAACTGGTTTTGCGCAAGTTAGGATCCACTCCTATTCCTGATGAATTGCAGCGTTTGCGCGACATCGAGCCGGAAGATGAAGAAAACTATCAGACTCTTTATGCCAAGAAGGAAGGCGCCGTGGTAGCTCCCGCCGCCGGTTTTCACTTCAGTCGCGAGTTAATCAAACGACTGGAACTGAAAGGTGCCGAGTTTACAGAACTCACACTCCACGCAGGCGTAGGCAATTTCAGAGACATTGACGTAGAGGACCTTACGAAGCACAAAATGGATGCTGAGTATATGCTCATCGAACCCGAAACCGCCCAAATGATCAACGACGCGAAGGACCGCGGCAACAACGTGTTCTGTGTGGGCACCACCACCATGAAAGCCCTCGAATCGTCGGTTTATACCACAGGACATGTAAAGGTGTATGAAGGTTGGACCAACAAGTTCATCTTCCCACCCTACAACTTCCAGGTAGCCAACGCCATGATCACCAACTTCCACCCCTCACAAAGCTCCATGCTGATGATGGTGGCAGCTTTCGGTGGCTATGAATTTGTGATGAAAGCGTACAAAGAAGCCATCGCCGAAAAGTACCGTTTCCTCACCTACGGAGACGCGATGCTAATCATCTAAACTGAAATTTGAAAACTGAAAACTGTAGGGACGCACATGGTGCGTCCTTTTTTTGACCTCCAATGAGAAATCCCTTCATTTTGTTTTCAACAAAAAATCAAAAAATATTTTTTCTCACGTTTGAATATTATTCAAGATTTTTTATTATATTTGGCTCAAATTAAGTTGAGAAGTAGAAGTTTTTCTTTTCTCAATTTAAAACATTGATTTTGAGAATTTTATAAAAACAAGAACCTCCTCCCCAAAAAACAAAACAAAACATTTCAAACAAGAAAACGACAAAAACAGCGACACAAAACCAAATATTTTACGAAAAAGAGAAACAAAATTATTAACATAAAGCACAAAAACATGAAAAGTATGAAACGAATTTTTACCCTGATTATGGCTTTAGCTTGCATGGGAATGACCGTTTTTGCTCAGGCTCCCACCAAGATTAACTATCAGGTAGTTGCTCGTGACGCCGACAACGCCGTTATTCAAGAGCAGCCCGTGAATGTTCAGATTGACATTCTGCAAGGCTCCGCTACCGGCACCTCGGTTTACACTGAAACACTGAATACCACGACCAATTTCGACGGTCTGCTTTCATTGGAAGTAAACGCTGGCGAGATTGACTGGGCCAACGGTCCTTACTTCATTCAGACCACCGTGGAAGGCAACGTTATCAGCACCGTTCAGCTGATGGCTGTTCCTTACGCTTTCTACGCTGCCAAGGCTGCCACCGACTTCAGCGGCAAGTATGAAGACCTGAAAAACAAACCCGAAATTCCCGTTATTCCTACCAAAACTAGCGAATACGACAATGATGTTCCTTACGTAACCAAAGAGGCTCAGGAACTTTCGATTGACGGTGACAAACTGACCATCAGCGATGGTAACACCGTTGACCTGCCCACCGCCAACAAAGTGGAATACATTCCCGTGAAAAAGCCCAAAACTGGCGATATGCTCTATTGGGACAACGACAAACAAGAATGGGTTCTCATCCAAGGTGGCAAGGCTGGCGATGTTTTAGCCTACTTTGAAAAACCCGAATGGGCTGCTATGGACGAAGAAGGTAAAATTACCCAAAAGGAAGAAGACAAAGGTTGCGGTACTTTAACCGACATTGACGGTAACGAATACAAAACCGTTATAATTGGCAAACAATGCTGGATGGCTGAAGACTTGAGAGTTAAAACCCTGCCTAATGGAACGGCTATGGTAGAAAAAAAACCCGTGTCTGCCGTTGGCAACTATTGGAAGGGTAAAAACCTCAATGGAGATGAAATCTGCCTTTACCCCTGGCGTACAGCCGCAAACAGATCCACGGCTTATCAAAGCGAAGATCCCTTAAGAGGTATTTGTCCTGAAGGTTGGCATTTACCTTCATTCACCGAATGGGCAACTATGTTCAAAGAAGTTGACCCAGAATGTGATCCTGGAGTTGTACATACAAGTTCATCAAACTGTACTAGAACAGTAAATACCACTGGCAAATTAGGTATTAAATTGGCCTCTCCAGATGGCAAGTGGGTATTCTATCCCAACAAAGAAGGAACGGGTAATGCAACTTATAGTTGTCCAACACCTGAAACACCAGAAGCTGGTGCTACTTATCAAAATGTAGCTAATACCCCTGGTTACACATACCCGGACTACAGCGATCCTGACATGAATGCATCTGGCTTCTGTGCTATGCCCAATGGTTATGTTTCAAGAAACAGCCCCTACGATTACTTCCACAATGGTTCAGTTCATTATTGGGTAAACAGATCCAGAAGCGAGCGGCAGAGTCAATATATTAGAATCAACTATAATCTTACTGGTTTTTACTATTACCAATATTCAAGTAATGGTAATGACTACCAGTCCGTTCGTTGCTTGAGTGATGAAACTTTCGGTGAATAATCATCTAACTAGCATATTACGAAAAATCCCCGCAGCGTGCTGCGGGGATTTTTTATGGGTTGCTTCGGCAAGTTCATTGGTGGCTTCAACAGGCTCAGCCACCAATGATAAATTATTAATATCGATAGAAATCTGCTTTGAACGGGCCGTCAACGGGGACACCGATATAGTCGGCCTGCTTTTGCGTGAGTTTGGTCAACTCAACGCCAATCTTAGAGAGGTGCAGACGGGCCACTTCTTCGTCCAGATGCTTGGGCAAGCAATAGACGCCCACTTTGTACGGATTGGTCCACAACTCAATTTGAGCCAGCGTCTGGTTGGTGAACGAGTTACTCATCACGAACGAGGGATGGCCGGTGGCGCAACCCAAGTTGACGAGACGACCTTCAGCCAAGATGAATATAGAACGGCCGTCGGGGAAGATGTACTCATCCACCTGCGGCTTGATGTTTCTCTTCTTAATATTGGGCAATTTTTCGAAGGCAGCCACTTGGATTTCGTTATCGAAATGGCCGATGTTGCAAACGATGGCCTGGTCGCGCATTTTAGTTAGATGCTCGGCAGTGATGACATCACAGTTGCCCGTAGTAGTCACATAGATATTGCCAATGCCTAACGTCGATTCAACCGTCTTCACCTCGAAGCCTTCCATAGCGGCCTGCAGTGCGCAAATCGGGTCAATTTCGGTCACGATGACGCGAGCGCCATACGAGCGCATCGACTTGGCACAGCCCTTGCCGACGTCGCCGTAGCCGCATACAACTACCACCTTACCGGCAATCATTACATCGGTAGCGCGCTTGATACCGTCGGCCAGCGACTCGCGACAGCCGTAGAGGTTGTCGAATTTCGACTTGGTCACCGAGTCATTCACATTGATGGCGGGCACGAGCAGTTCGCCGCGCTCCATCATCTGATACAAACGATGCACGCCAGTCGTAGTCTCTTCCGAAACACCTTTCCACTCTTTTACCAAATCATGCCACTTATGAGGATTTTCCTTGTAAACTTCTTTCAACAAATTCAGAATCACTTTCTCGTCCACTGAAGAGGGCGTTTTATCGAGGAATGAGGGATCCTCTTCGGCACGGTAGCCCATGTGAATCATCAGCGTAGCGTCGCCACCATCATCCACAATCAGTTGGGGACCTTTACCGCCGGGGAATGAAATAGCCTGATAGGTACACCACCAGTAGTCTTCCAAGCTCTCACCTTTCCATGCAAAAACGGGCACGCCAGCAGCGGCAATGGCTGCAGCGGCATGGTCTTGTGTAGAAAAGATGTTGCAGCTGCACCATCTCACATCGGCACCCAGATGCACCAGTGTCTCGATCAGTACGGCCGTCTGGATGGTCATGTGCAGCGAGCCCATAATACGAGCGCCTTTCAGCGGTTGACTGTCGCCATACTTTTCGCGCAATGCCATCAAGCCAGGCATTTCCTTTTCCGAAACCTCAATCTCCTTCCGACCCCAGTCGGCAAGATTCATATCTGCAATCTTGTATTTTAAATTATTATCCATCATATAGTTACATTTTTAAAGATTATTCCATCAATGGATTGCAAAAATACAACTTTTAGCGTTATATGGAAATGGGCTGACAAATATATTATTGTATCTTTGCAACATAAAAAGAAACAAGCCATGCCGAAAAGCCAAATGACCTATACCGATGCTTATCAGGAATTGCAGGAAATTGTGCAGAAGATGGAAAATGCTGACATTTCCGTGGATGAATTAGCCAAAAAAATCGAACGTGCATCCCAACTCATCCAAATTTGCAAAGACAAACTCACCAAAACCGAAGAGGAAATCAACCAACTGATTGAAAAGAAATAAGTTGACTAATCGCAAATGGGGCGATGCAGTGAGGCCTTGAACTCTTTCTCCTTTTGCTTTCGCAGCGACTCCGTCTCAGCCGTAAAGAACGATTGGGATACCAAATCTTCTATATACTCCACCGCACTCGGCGACGGATGACACAAGTCGGCCGCATAAAAGCGGTAATCGCGCAAGTCGTCCTGCAGAATCTCGTAAGCGGGAAAATAGAAAACCCTATTGTTATCGACCAACTGCTCGGCAGCCAGATGAAGCACCGACTTGCTCAGCGTATTCTCGTGAAAGCCATCGCCCAAATGACGCACTGGGCTGACCGTCAGCACGATGCGCAAATCTTTATTACACTGCCACAATCGCTCGAAAAGTGGCTGATAAGTTTCTACAATATTATTAATAGAAAGTCGCTCCTTACTGAAACACGAAGCAGGCATCTTATGGCAATTAGCCACAACTCGATTCCGTTCAAGATGACGATAGAGATAAGCCGTTCCCCACGTGATAAACAGATAATGGGCCGAACGCAAGAAATCAGAGGCCCCAGACATCTGAAGATGAATGCGTTGCAAGAACACATCTTTGTCGGCATTGGAGAATTTACTGTAATGAGCCAAGCTTACCCAGCGCCCGTCGAATGGCAAGTACCACGACTCGTCAAACGATGCTGGATTTAACAGAAAATCAACATCTTGCGCAATCGACAAAGGGTTAAAAAGCGTGCCAAAAGGATTGGAGCACGTTTGGAAGCCCGAGCGGGCAAAGAAATGCCCAATATGATCGGAAAAGCACGAGCCCATCAGCATCACAGGGTCTTCATAGCCAATGTGAAACGGATACTTGATCGGACTAATGGCAGTTCTGAACTTCATTGCAACTCGTTATAACATATCGTGTTTCGACTGGCTGACATCGGTATGCTCGGGATAATCGAGCGAATAGTGCAGACCGCGGCTCTCTTTACGCTCCATAGCATGACGGATAATCAGGTAGCCCACATTGATGACATTACGCAGTTCGCAGATTTCGGGAATGAGTACCGACCGCTTGTAGAGTTCTTCCGTCTCCTTGTAGATGATATCGAGGCGGTCGAAAGCACGCTGCAGACGCAGGTTTGAACGCACAATGCCCACATAGCTCGACATAATCATCTGCACCTCCTTCATCGACTGGGTGATGAGCACCATCTCTTCGTTGAGCACAGTACCTTCAGTGTCCCAATCGGGCACTTCATCACAAAAATCTATCGACTTGATAGCCTCTACGGCATTCAAGCAAGCGCGATGAGAGAAGACCAGTGCTTCAAGTAAAGAATTGGAAGCCAAACGATTGGCACCATGCAAACCTGTTGATGCGCATTCGCCGGAAGCATAGAGGTGAAGAATGGAAGACCTACCCCATTCATCCACTTGGATACCACCGCAAGAGTAATGAGCGGCAGGCACTACGGGAATCATCTCCTTAGTGGGGTCGATACCAATGCTGAGGCACTTGGCGTAAATATTGGGGAAATGGGTAAAAATCTCATGTTTGGGGATCAGTGTCGTGTCCAAATAGACATGGTCGATACCCTTGATTTTCATTTCATTATCGATAGCTCGGGCCACGATATCACGAGGTGCCAACGAGCCACGCTCGTCGTACTTACGCATAAACTCCTCGCCATCCTTGTTTTTCAGAATGGCACCCGCGCCACGCATTGCTTCGGTAATCAGGAACGAGGGGCGTTCGCTCGGATTATAAAGCGACGTGGGGTGAAACTGTACGAACTCCATGCCACGCACGGCGCCTTTGGCTCTGTAAACCATGGCGATACCATCGCCGGTAGCCACAGTCGGATTGGTAGTATTGCCATAAACTGTGCCAATGCCGCCAGTAGCCATCATCGTGATTTTTGAAAGGATGGTCATCACCTTTTTGGTTTTGGGATTGTAGATGTAGGCGCCGTAGCAGGTGATGTCGGGCGTGCGTCGGCTGACGGTCACACCCAAATGGTGTTGCGTGATAATCTCCACTGCCAAAGCATTTTCCATAATCTCAATATTAGGATTCTGCTGGGCCGCTTTAATCAATTTCTGTTCAATCTCCAAGCCTGTCACATCCTTGTGGTGCAACACACGAAACTCTGAATGGCCGCCCTCTTTGGCCAAGGCGAACTTGCCCGACTTTGTCTTGTCGAAATCTACGCCCCACTCCACCAGTTCCATAATACGCTCGGTCGATTCGCGAATGGTCAGTTCCACGATATGGCGGTCTGACAACTCATCGCCTGCAATCATTGTGTCTTCGATGTGTTTCTCGTAAGTATCTGGACTATACATCACTGCGGCCACGCCACCTTGGGCGTACTTGGTCGAAGTATCATCCATTTTTGCTTTGGTAACAATGCAAACTTTGCCGTAATTAGCGGCCTTCAAGGCAAAGCAGAGGCCGGCCACACCGGAGCCAATGACCAGAAAATCGACTTTTTTACGGATATCGTTCATAGAGATTAGATTTAGATGTGCAAAAATAAGGCTCTTTTATGAATAATGATACTGAAAAATGAGTTTTTTCAAACCAGAAAAATTTCTCGATTGAAATTTGTTGAAAACTTTTAAACACCATGGATTGAGTGTATGTATTTTAATGGTACTTTTGAAAAATCAAATGCACTAATTACAAATTTTGGGTTAATTTGCGTGTTTATTTAATGAGAACTAAACTTCCTATAGGAGACAATAACATCAAACAGACAGGGGCAACATTCACGCCTTCCCTTTTAGCGAACTTTCTTTCTCGTAGAATTTTAACCTATCTTCCTAATAAGCAGCATTTAACAGTAATGGATCCGGCTTGTGGTGACGGACGATTATTACTTTCCATAGCAAAATACCTTGACCAAGAGACATGCTCATATGTAGGTTATGATACTAATGAGTCATACATCAATAAGGCGTTGCTCAATTTTTCACAGAAAAAAATAATGTCTTATTCTATTCATCATCAAGATTTTCTTAAAATATCATCCGCAAACATCGATATTTTTTCAGTTCCCATAGACACTATGGCTGATGTTATTATTGCTAATCCACCGTATGTTAGAATACAATTATTAGGAGCTAGCAAAGCACAACAAATAGCCAAATTGTTTAATTTGTCAGGAAAAATCGATTTGTATTATCCTTTCATCATTGGAATGACAAACCTGCTAAATGAAGGAGGTGTTCTCGGAGTAATAACCTCAAATAGATATTTATCAACCAAAAGCGGAAGTTCAATTCGGCAATTTTTATTTAGCCATTATGACATTTTAGAAATTATAGACCTTGGTGACACTAAATTATTTGATGCTGCAGTATTACCTGCTATTTTTATAGGTAAAAAGCGAAACTTTCACCATTCGCAAACACAAACTAAGTATTTCCAAATTTATGAGGCAATTCAAAAGGAGCCCTTTTCAAATATCATCAATAAACAATCCGTCTATGATATTCTTAATGAACACACTGATGGTTATTACTCCGTCGATGGCAAAACATACAAATACTCAATCGGACAACTAGAGGTCTCTAATAATCTCGGACACACATGGCAATTTTCCAATGCTACAGAGGAAAAATGGTTGAATACTATCAATGCACATACCGCTTTTCATATCGGAGATAAATTTAAAGTACGAGTTGGCATCAAGTCCTGTGCCGACAATGTTTTTTTAAATCCTCATTGGGAACAAGAAAAGTACATCCCAGAAGCTGAATTGATGAAGCCCTTAATATCACGGGATAACATACAACGATGGTCTTGCAACAATAAGGAATTTCAACAAGTTCTCTATCCTCATTATGACAATAACGGGACACGTGCC
>JAEEGG010017706.1_pt1 | contig 14616 bp, 9 predicted proteins | sample 9134161 | NCBI WGS metagenome assembly JAEEGG01 (sample SAMN16246543, study PRJNA631951) | gut metagenome | biome: gut microbiome; feature: rumen; material: CR-attached | host: Bos | place: Iran: Karaj | collected 2018-10
TCACGCCAAACTCAGCTGACAAAACACGGTCGTAAGCAATCGGCACGCCACCGCGTTGCAGGTGACCCAAGGTGGTCTCGCGCATGTCGTGGGTGAATCCCGCTGCCTTCATCTCCTCGATGAAACGGCGACCGATACCGCCCAACTTCTTGTTCTCATAACCCACCTCTGTGCTGATTTCATACACTTGTTGGCCGTCCTTCGGGCGTGCACCTTCAGAGGCCACCACCACGGCAAAGCCACGGTCGTGGTTGAAACGTTGTTCAAGTCGTGACTTCACCACATTAATATCGTAAGGGAACTCGGGCAATAGGCACACCTCTGCCCCACCCGCAATAGCGGAATGCAAGGCAATCCAGCCGGCATCGCGACCCATGACTTCAAGGACGAAGACGCGGTTGTGCGAAGCTGCCGTGGTGACGAGCTTGTCAACGGCCTCGGTTGCAATCTGCACAGCGGTTTGGAAACCAAAGGTGCATTCCGTCGAGGAGAGATCGTTGTCGATGGTCTTGGGTACGCCGATGATATTCAGACCTTTCTCGTAGAGTTTCTGCGAGATGCGTTGTGAGCCGTCGCCACCGATGCTGATGACCGCGTCTATGCCCATGTATTGCAGCTTGCGGAGCATCTCATCGCTGCGGTCAACAGTAGTCCAAGTGCCGTCGGCGTTCTTCACGGGCCAGTTAAACGGGCCACCCTTATTGGTAGTTTCGATAATGGTGCCGCCACGGAAGTGGATGCCTCGCACCGACTCTGGTGTCAGCCTGACGACTTCGGTGGGTTCCCACAGAATGCCATTATAGGCTTGTATACTGCCGAGCACTTCCCATTCTTTCTCCTGGGCGGCTCTCTTGACGATGGCGCGAATCACGGCATTGAGGCCCGGGCAATCGCCGCCACCGGTTAGGACTAATAGTCTTTTCATGATGAACTGATTTTCAGATTATCTTCCCCAAATATTATTGATACGCTTGGCCAGTTTCCTAATGGCTCTGTCCACATCCTTTTGGCGCGTGAGAGCAAAACTATTGGAGGAACGGCATGAAGCCACGGTCTTGCCCGTCATGTAATCTTCGAAGCTGACGCTGAGGGTGGATTTTGACTCAATAGAAGTGGCGGCATACTTCACAAGGACAAGTCGTTCCTTCTGTTGTTCGGTGAGGTCGGTGAGTCGACGTTCGCCAATCATCGTCAGGCGTGTGGCTTCGATGGCATCATAGATACCCGGCTCGATTTCGATGTCGGTTTCGGTGCCATGGATCGTTTGGCCTTTTACAATGGAGGCATACTCATACTTGTTGAGGTTCACGCCTTTGGCAATCATGGTTTTGTCCGTTGAGCAGGAGCTTAAAACGAGGGCTCCCAAGAAGACGATGAGGAAATTTTTTAGTGTTTTCATGGTTTTTATTATCTTAGTTATACATTTGTGGAGGCGATCAATCGCGCCTCCACAAATATCATCTTATCACTTCAAATTCAGAGCAATCTGCAACTCATCCAGCTGCTCTTGTGCAATCGGGGCAGGCGAACCGCTCATCACGTCACGACCGGCGTTGTTCTTCGGGAAGGCAATGAAGTCGCGGATGCTGTCGGCGCCACCGAAGAGCGAGCAGAGACGGTCGAAGCCAAAGGCCAGACCTGCATGAGGCGGAGCACCATACTCGAAGGCACCCATCAGGAAGCCGAACTGCTCCTGCGCTTTCTCGTCGGTGAAGCCCAAGGTATGGAACATTTTGTTCTGCAAGGTGCGGTCGTGGATACGGATGGAGCCGCCACCCACCTCCACACCATTCATCACGATGTCGTAGGCGTTGGCGCGGATGTCGCCCCACTTCGTTGGATCGTCGAGCAAGGCCTCGTCTTCAGGCTTCGGTGCAGTGAAGGGATGGTGCATGGCGTAGTAGCGTTGCGTCTCCTCGTCCCATTCGAGTAGCGGGAAGTCGATGACCCACAATGGTGCGTATTCATCGGGCTTACGCAGACCAAGTTGATTGCCCATTTCGAGACGAAGTGCGTTGAGTTGCACGCGGGTCTTCATGGCCTCGCCACAGAGGATGAGCATCAGGTCGCCGGGCTTGGCACCGAACTTGTCGGCGATGACTTTCAGGTCTTCAGGGGTGTAGAACTTATCCACTGACGACTTGAACGAGCCATCGGTGTTGTATTTGATGTAGACCATGCCGCCGGCACCAACCTGCGGACGCTTCACGAACTCGGTGAGGGCATCGAGTTGCTTGCGGGTATATTCCGAGCAGCCTTCGGCGCATATACCAACGACTAAATCGGCATTGTCGAAGAGGCCGAAGCCCTTACCTTTCACCACGTCGTTGAGTTCCACGAACTTCATCCCAAAGCGGATGTCGGGCTTGTCGGAGCCGTAGTATTTCATGGCGTCGTGCCAAGTCATGCGTGGGAATTGACCGAACTCCAAACCTTTCATCTCCTTGAAGAGGTGCTTGGCTAATCCTTCAAAAGTGTTCAACACATCCTCTTGCTCCACAAACGACATCTCGCAGTCGATTTGCGTGAATTCGGGCTGACGGTCGGCGCGGAGGTCTTCATCGCGGAAGCAACGCACGATTTGGAAATAACGGTCCATACCAGCCACCATCAGCAGCTGCTTGTACTGCTGTGGGCTTTGCGGCAGAGCGTAGAACTCACCAGGATTCATACGGCTCGGCACCACGAAGTCGCGGGCGCCCTCGGGCGTGCTCTTGATGAGCATCGGGGTCTCGATTTCGAGGAAGTTGAGGTTGCTCAAATAGTTGCGCACGAGCATCGCCATGCGGTGGCGCAGTTCGAGGTTCTGGCGAACGGGGTTACGACGGATGTCCAAGTAACGATATTTCATGCGAAGGTCGTCGCCGCCGTCGCTGACATCTTCGATGGTGAAGGGCGGGACCTTGCTGCTGTTGAGCAGTTTGAACTCGCTGACTTTCAATTCGATTTCTCCCGTTGGCATGTTCGGGTTCTTCGATTCACGCTCAATGACGGTACCTTTTGCTTGAATCACGAATTCACGGCCAAAAGTACGTGCTTGTTCCATCAATTTAGGATCGCTGTTGCCATCCAAGAAAAGTTGGGTGATGCCATAACGGTCGCGGAGGTCAATCCAAACGAGGGAGCCTTTGTCGCGGGTGCGCTGCACCCAACCGGCTAATGTCACTTCCTTGCCAGCGTCGGCAAGTCGAAGTTCGCCACAAGTATGTGTTCTGTACATATTTTCGAGATTTAAGATTTAAAATTCAAAGATTAAAACTTGCAAAAATACTAATTCCATTTGGAATGCCGTGCAAGTAGGTTAGTTTTTATTATCTTTGCCGCATAATCATCTAAAACAACCATCAATTATGAAGAAAATCATTTTAGTTTTCATTATGGCTTTTGCGACAATCACATTGATGGCGCAACAAACAGCCGAACTTACAGAAGCCTTGGACAGCCTTGTAGTTACTGATATTGACGGTGATTATGTAAGGGCCAAATTCAACTATGGTTACGACGGCAACAAACGCCTGAACCAAGTTATTTTCTCGAAAGTGGAAGAGCTCTCCACCGATTTGCATTACGCCGAAAAATGGCACTACGACTACGACAACAACAATCGTTGCCTTTCCTTTTCCTACTGGAATTGGGAAAACGACGACTGGTTCCTCCATCAGAAGACGGACAGCGTTTTCGACAATGCGGGCAATTGCGTTTTCGTATCGGAATTTCGATGTGCTGAAGTCGGAGCAGGACATTCCTATAACCGATTGGAATACGATTATGAAAACAACAAGTGCGTTGAGTATAGGATATACAGCCGTGGTGACTCTGACACGACTTGGGTACCTTACGAACGATTGAGATGGGAATATGACGAACTGGGTTGTTTGACGCAACAATTCCGCGACTTTACCGAGGGCTACGACTGGAAGCCCTTTAGTAAAATGGTTTACACTTACAACGACCAGCATCAACTGGTTCTAGAGGAATACTTCCTTTGGAACGCCAACACGGGCACTTGGGATTCGGAAGGGAGCACCATAGAATACGAGTACAACGAAGACGGCTTCCTGTTGAGAGAATATTACATTTCAAGCAACAACATAGAAAAAGAAACAAAGTATATTTATGATGAGCGCAACAATCCGATTTGGTATTATTTCTGCCAAACCACGCTTCCTGATTTCATCTGGGAGCAAGACACCATCGAATTTGCTTATAATGAGAATGATAGCCTCATCTGGAAATTGGAGAACTTCACCCATCATAATGGGGTGATAGACCATCCCGTGCTATACGAATACGAGCGCGATGAGCAAGATCGCATCGTTGCAGAAACTTGTTTCGACAATTGGGCCAATGGACAACAGCCTCGCTTCAGGTACGAAAACACTTATGACGAACAAGGCCGGGTTGTCATGAAGCGTTGCAAAAGATACAGTATGATCGATGGGGCGTTGTTGGGCGATTCCTATGTGGAATATGAGTTTGACGACCAAGGAAACTTGGTTTCAGAATGGGAAGATTATCAGGACTATTATTTTCAGAACTATATGGATTTCTATTTCAGACAGAGTTTTGACTATAACACATCGTCGGACAACATATTAGGATTGGACAGGGCTTGGAACGATTTCATTGGTTTTATGACCGACCACGAATTTCGTATGGTACTTGAGGGCGAACCTTATTATTGGAAAAACGACCATTTCCCGATTCATCACAAATGGGAATCAGGGATATGGAGGTTCAGCGACCCCAATTTGCCCGACATCATCTCGCCTGTTAATGCAGACGTGGCATTGTATTACTCCAAACATTTTGAAAACCTTCCCGAAGCATCCAGTTCCCCCGCTCGTGTTTTCAACATCGAAGGCGGCTTGACCGTCGAATGTGATGGACCTGCTGACATTATGGTCTACGATATGCTCGGTCGTGTTGTTGCACAAAAACGACAGGTTTTGCATAGCGAGTTTTGCCTCAAATCAGGACTTTATGTGGTGAAAGTGGGCGAGAGTGCCATGAAAGCGGTGGTGAAATAGAAAAATGCCTACCTTTGCCCCGTGATTAGGAAACCAAAATATCTGTTCTATTGCCTCTCGGTGCTGCTGACGGCCTTCCTCGCCCAGCGTTGCGCCAATGCCGTGGCTCCTACGGGCGGCCCGAAAGACGACCGGCCTCCAGTAGTGGTTGAAGCCGTACCCGAAAACCATAGTATCAATTTCACCGCCAAGAAGATTGAAATCACTTTTGACGAATACATCACCCTTGATAACGCCAATCAGAATGTGCTGATTTCGCCGCCCATGGATGAAAAACCCGATATCAAGCTGAAAAACAAGACGGTAGTTGTCAAGTTCAAGGAGAATTTGGCACCCAACACTACCTATACCATCAATTTTGGTTCAACCATCAAGGACTTGCATGAAGGCAACCCGCTTAAGGATTATGTTTATAGCTTCTCGACTGGCGACCATATTGATACACTCATGGTCGCTGGAAAAGTGCTCAACGCCGAGGACAAGAAACCCGTTGAAAACGCTTACGTTTCCTTGTATGCCTCCCACCACGACAACCTGGATTCGCTTCCTTTGAGTACCAAACCCGACTATATCACCAAAACCGACAAGGATGGCAACTTCCGACTTGAAGGATTGGCCGACCAAAAATACCTGGTTTTCGCCCTCAAGGATGTGAATTCCAACCTTTATTTCGACCAACCTAACGAAGAAGTGGCATTTTTGGATACGTTGGTGCCAGCCTCATATTCTTGGGTTGCTCCTACACAGACGCCTTTGGATTCAACAGCCATGGATAGCTTGAAAATGCAGTTGGATTTACTTGCTGTTGATACTGTCATGTCCGCAGTGGATTCTATCGCTTTCAAGACGAAAGCAACTATAATAGAAGATTCTATAGCTATCGAGACGAAAACAACTGCAATGGAGGATTCTGTCGTTCTGGAGACGAAAACGGCGAAAGTGTTCGACCAAAACGCCTTGAACCTAACACTTTACATGTTTACCGAGGTAGATTCCACACAGGTACTTTTGGAGAAAAAACTCATTGAGGAAGGTTTACTGCGTTTCGTGTTCCGCCATCCCGCCAAGGAAGCCGTCGTCATGACCCCAGAGATGCTACCCGACACTTTTAATTTGGTAACGATCCCCTCTGCTGAATATGATACGGTATGGTGGTACTTTTCACCCAAAGTCAAAGACAGCCTGTGGGTACACGTGAAATACGACACCATTATCAACGACTCCTCGCGTTACAGTTTGAAATTCAAGGATAAAAAAGCGCGCAACAAGAAGCCTGAAAACCTAAAAGTCACCAACAACCTGCTTGGTCGAACTGGGCTGATTTCTGGCGAAGACTTGATACTGACGTTCTCGGAGCCCATCGTCAATTACCAGATGCGTGATTCTGCCGTCTTCAAACGCGACACCATTACTTTCTACGACCAACTCACCTTTGAGCCCGCCGATGACTACGGCTTGAAATATCGATTGACTACACCTTTCTCCGCAGATTCAAGTTATAGCTTTGAGGTACCAGATTCGGTGTTTTTCGGCATCCGTGGCCGCACCAATGAGCCAATAAAAGTTGATTTCCACGTTCTTAATGACGATGAATACGGCAACATCTACATCACCGTCATTCCGCCCGATGGCATGAAACAGGTCATCGTGCAACTTACGGATGAAAACGGGAAAGTGCTGAAGCAAGAAATCATCACGCGAAAGCAGGAAGTAATGTTTGATCACCTCATGCCTGCCAACTACAAGTTGCGCGCCGTCCTCGATGCCGACGGCAACGGCAAATGGAGCACGGGTAACTACCACCGCCACGCCTTGCCCGAAACCGTACTCGAATACAAAGATAATTTAGACCTCAAAGCAGGATGGGATATTGATCTGGAAGACGCCTGGAATCTGAATCTGAAACCATGAAAGCCTTAGTGACAAATAAAACCCTTTATGGACACGTTTTTGCCTTTGTGCTCATTATTGTCACGGGGCTGATCATCCAAAAAGGCTACATGAACGAATATCCGACCCACATCCATGCTTGGGCCGAACAAGATCATTATGCGCTCGCCTTGGGATTTATCAACAATGGTTTCGATTTCTTCCACCCCGAGACCATGATTTACAACAAGCAGTTTCCAGGTTGGTGGAAAGAAGCTTACGACAATACCATCACCTCCGTCGACTTTCCCATCCATGAATACACCGTCGCCCTGCTGATGAAATTGCTTGGCAGCACATCGCCATGGGTATTTCGGTTTTGGACACTGTTTTGGGGCTTCCTCGGGCTGTTTTTCTTGTATAAAGTCGCCTATCGTCTCACCGACGATTGGATGAAATCGGCTTTGGTCACAGCCATCGCTTTAACCTCACCTGTTTATACCTATTTCCTCAACGGTTTTTTGCCTAGTATTCCCGCCTTGTCGCTGGGTATCATCGGATTATGGTTCTACCTGAAATACTATGACTGCAACCAAAGAAAACACTTTCATCTCAGCATAGCTTTCCTCACCTTGGCCATGCTCATGCGCACCACCTTCGCCATCGAGCTCATCGCTATCCTTTGTTTCGAATTGCTGCGTATCTTCCGTAAAGAAAGCACTTTCTTAGACAAGCTGCCCAGTGTGTTCATTTCAGCACTGTTGTTCGTAGCCTGTTTTCTTTGGAACAAGCATTTACGTAGCCTCTACGGCACACTTTTCCTCAATGAGCTTCTACCGCCCGAAAACTGGCAAGATGCCAAGGAACTCCTTGCCGACACCTACAATAAATGGACCTACCACTACTTTCAAAGATTGCAATATCTTGTTTTCTATTCGTTAACCTTGTTAGCAATTGTCGTAAGCCTTTACCGTTCAACCAAAAACGAAGAAAAGAACGCCGTTTCTATAAAAAAACCTCTCTCGCTTTGGTGGCTCCCAATCATCGAGATTTTCGGTTGCTTGCTTTTCAGTGTTGCCATGATGCAACAACTTCCCTTCCATGACTATTACCTCCTCGATACGTTTTTCCTGCCCATCTTGCTATTAGTCATGTTGACACTCAACGCTTTGCCCAAGGCCAGAGAAGCAAACCATATCGGTTGGGGCGCTTTTCTGACAGGCGTCGTTTGCACCCTCATGGTGATCAATGCCAAAACGACTCAGGTTGAAAGGCGGGAAATGGAAAACGATGCATTGGTTTCTTATGAGCACTTTCAAGGTGCTGACCTGCTACTGGACTCATTGGACATCCCTCGTGACGCTAAAATCCTTTGTCTATATGGCTACGCCCAAAACGGTCCTTTCATCCAAATGCAGCGAAAGGGTTACACAGTGATGACAAACGACAACGACCTGCTTGAAACCGCTCTCACCTGGGATTTTGACTATATCATCGTTGAGAACGGTAAGTATATGGCAAACTTCGATGAAAAGCGCATCCCACTCTCCAAACTAAAACGCATCGGCGGCAACAAACATTTGAATGTTTGCACCGCCGACAACGACTGGATTTATCAAGAATGGTGGCAACTAATCTACCATTGAACTTATTCGACCGTCACTGATTTAGCCAAATTGCGTGGTTGGTCAACGTTGCAGCCACGCATCACAGCGATGTAATAGGCAAGGATTTGCAGAGGCACCGTTGCCAACAATGGTGAATAGAGGCATTCCGTCTCGGGAATTTCAATCACATAATCGGCCATGCGACGTGCCAACACATCCTTCTCGCTCACCACAGCAATAATCTTTCCGTTGCGCGCTTTCACCTCCTGAATGTTGCTAATCACCTTCTCATAGGTGCTGTGGTTGGTAGCAATGAAGACCACGGGCATATCCTTGTCGATCAATGCAATTGGTCCGTGTTTCATCTCAGCGGCAGGATATCCCTCTGCGTGGATATAGGAGATTTCCTTTAGTTTCAAGGCACCTTCAAGAGCCACGGGATAGTTTTGCAAACGCCCGAGATAGAGCATGTTATGGACATCCTTATATTTTTCGGCAATGTCCTTCACGTGGCCGCTATGGTCGAGGGTCCATTGGATTTTCTCAGGGATGCGGTCAAGTTCTTGGATGAATTCGCGCCTTTCTTCGTCCTTCATCGAGCCTTTCAATTCGGCCAAACGCAAAGCCAACATAGCCATCACTGTGACCTGTGAAGTGAAAGCCTTAGTGGAAGCCACACCTATTTCGGGACCGGCATGGGTGTAGATACCCGCATCCGTAGCCCTTGAAATGGAGGAGCCGATGACGTTACAGATGCCCAACACGACTGCACCCTTTTCTTTTGCCAACTGAATGGCGGCCAATGTGTCGGCGGTCTCACCTGATTGCGAAACGGCAATCACCACATCGTGTGGGGTGACAACGGGGTCACGGTAACGGAATTCGGAGGCGTATTCCACCTTGACACGTATCTTGGCCAATTTCTCGATGAGATAGCTACCCACCAAACTGGCATGCCACGAAGTACCACAAGCCACAAAAACAATGTTGTCGGCATAGAGCAACTGTTTCTCATACTTCAATATGCCGCCAAGACGCACCGTGTTGCCCTCTGGATGCAAGCGGCCACGCATGGTGTCGCGAACGATGGTGGGTTGCTCATAAATCTCCTTCATCATGAAATGGTCGAAACCAGCCTTTTCGATGGAATCAAGATTCATTTTCAGCTCTTGGACATAAGGTATGGCCTCCACATCCTGAATGGTCTTGATGTGAAGTTCCTCGCCCAACTTGATACGCACAACCTGCTCATCTTCAAGATAAACAACCTTTTGGGTGCGGCCTACGATTGGGGTGGCATCAGAAGCGATGTAATATTCACCGTCACCAATACCAATCACCATCGGGCTTCCTTTTCGGGCAGCTATCAGCTGGTCGGGATGTCCCTTTTCAACGATTGCGATGGCATAGGCACCCACCACGTGATTCAAAGCGATGCGCACCGCCTCAAACAAGTCGACATGCTCGCTTTGCTGCACATCTTCAATGAGGTTGGTGAGCACTTCCGTGTCGGTGGATGACTTGAAAGTAAAGCCTCGTTTTTCCAGCTCCTTGCGCAGGCTTAAGTAGTTTTCGATAATGCCGTTGTGAATCAGGGCAATGTTTCCCGACTGTGAGCGGTGGGGATGGGCGTTCACCTCGTTAGGCTCGCCATGGGTGGCCCAGCGCGTATGCGCTATGCCGATGTGTCCGCTGACATCCTTAGAATAAGCGAAGGCCTCCAAGTCGGAGACCTTGCCTTTAGTTTTATAGACATTGAGTTCGTTTGCCTCATTGAGCAATGCCACGCCGGCACTGTCATAGCCACGATATTCGAGGCGCTTCAAGCCTTCAATGAGGATCGGATAGGCCTTTTGACGGCCTACGTAAGCTACTATTCCACACATATTTGTCCTTATTTAAAAGGTGCAAAATTAGTGGTTTGAAAAAAACAATGCAAGAATTTTCTATTTTTTTTTATTGGAATAGATCCTTCACATCAGGAGCTTGCTGAGCCGCCTCTGAAGCCTCGAAGTAAGGTTTCTTGTCGAAACCAAACATTCCCGCGATGATGCTGGCAGGGAACCTACGCACCGCTGTGTTGTATTCACGGGCAGTCTCGTTGAACTCGCGTCGTGCGTTCGCGATGGTGTTCTCACATCCTTCAAGTTGCGATTGAAGGTCGAGGTAGTTCTGGTTGGCTTTCAGGTCGGGATATTGCTCAACGGTGACCAACAAGCGGGAAAGTGCGCTCGACATTTGATCTTGGGCAGCCTGGAAAGTCTTCAAACTCTCTTCAGTAAGATTGCTGGCATCAAGGGTAACCGAAGTGGCCTTTGCTCTGGCTTCAACCACAGCCGTCAAAGTACCAGCCTCATACTCAGCATAATTTTTAACCGTAGCGACAAGATTGGGGATCAGGTCAGCACGCTTTTGATACGCCGTTTGCACATTTCCGACTGCCTTCTCAACGGATTCTTGTTTGGAAACCAATCCATTATAAATGCCCAAGCCCCAAACTACTAACAAGACCAAAAGGCCAATGATTACAATAATTCCTTTTTTCATAATGTGTAAATTTAATGTGAAACTTTTGCCTTAATAATAATCGGCGACAAAAGTAAGGATTTTTTTTGTATTTTTGCAGTTTATATATAGCTATTTAATTTATTTTTCAAATGACTGAAAATCAACAAAAAAACGATAATAACACTATTGAAGGCCAACTCTTGAACAGAGGTTGTAAACTCACCGAAGAGTATGCCCCTGGGCAAAAAGTGTTGTCCTGCGGCCGATGCAAACTAAACCAGTTTGATTGGCTAAAAGACTATGAGAACCAAGAAATTAAGGAAAACGTTTGTCTTGCAGAAGTTCGATTCAAGAACGACCGGAAAGACTATTTCTCTTATCCCGAAGACTTAGATCTGGAAGTAGGTGAATTGGTTGCCGTGGAAGCAGCCATCGGGCATGACATAGGCATTGTCACCATGTTAGGCGAAATCGTAAAGCTGCAAATGAAACGCAAGAGATATCGTACTCCCATCAACGAGTTGAAGAAAATCTATCGTCGGGCACGTGTCAACGACGTGGAAAAATGGCTCTCAGCCATCAAATTGGAAGACAGCACTTTGGCTCGCACACGCACCATCGCCGAGAACCTTGGACTTGAGATGAAACTCAATGACGTGGAATACCAAGGCGACAAGACCAAGGCTATCTTCTACTACACCGCCGATGGTCGTGTCGACTTCCGCGAACTCATCAAGAAACTGGCAGAAGAATTTCACATCAGGATTGAGATGCGCCAAATCGGCGTACGCCAGGAGTCAGCAAAGTTGGGTGGCCTTGGCTCATGCGGTCGCGAGTTGTGCTGCGCTTCGTGGATCTGCGACTTTCAATCGGTAACCACCAATGTGGCCCGCGTACAACAGCTCTCACCCAACCCGCAGAAACTAGCAGGACAATGCGGCAAGTTGAAATGCTGCCTCAACTTCGAATATGAAGCCTACGTGGAAGCCCTGAAGGTCTTCTCCGACCCCAACATCGTACTCCATTTCGAAAGTGGCGATGCCATTCACCAAAAAAACGATGTTTTCAAAGGCATCATGTGGTATTCCTACACCAACGACAAAGGCAACATCATGGCCATTCCCGTCGACAAGGTGAAAGAAATCATTGCCATGAACAAGAAAAACCAGAAACCCGCCAAGCTGGAAGACTACGCCATCACCAAGGAAGCCCAAACCAACACCAACGAAGGCTATGGAGAAGCCGACCTTAAGAAGATGAGTGACTAACCCGAAAAGAGCATGAAAAAAGGAATTGTTTGGATATTAGGGATATGCATGGCCTTGACAATGGCCTCTTGCACCACCGACTCGTACAACAAGCGCATTGTCATCCCCGAGGCCGAGTGGCGGCAGGAAAACCGTATAGCATTTGATGCGGATATCAACGATACGATCAGCAGTTATGTATTCGGTATAGGCCTGCGTCATTTGGAAAACTATCGTTACAGCAACTTATTTGTTTTCCTTCACACCCGAATGCCCAACGGAAACATCACCCACGACACAATCGAATGCACTCTGGCCACGCCAGAGGGAAGATGGTTGGGAAAAAGTAGCGGAAGCATGCGCGACATGGTCATTCCTTTGAACGACAACCTGAGATTCCCACTTACGGGACCATACCATTTCGAAATTGAGCAAGCCATGCGAGAGCCCGTCCTGAAAGGCATCTCCGACATTGGATTATTCATTGAAAAACAATAATATATGTATAATAACAAGAAAAAGACAAAAGCTAAGGGAGGGGCGTCAAAGGCTATCAGAAACCTTTGGATTATCTTTGGCTCACTCTTGCTGCTAACCATCCTGTTCTTCATTTGCGTAGCCACTGGCATTTTCGGAACCATGCCCAGTTTCGAGGAGTTGGAAAACCCGCAAACTAACCTTGCAACGGAAATCATCTCCTGCGACGGTAAAATACTTGGCTCCTATTATGTTGAAAACCGTTCGAACGTGCGCTATTCAGAGTTGTCGCACTATATGCCCGAAGCCCTTATCAGCATTGAGGACGAACGTTTCACCGAGCACTCCGGCATCGACGAGAGAGCACTTTTCCGCGTGGCTTTCGGTGTGTTGACAGGACGGAAGAAAGGCGGCGGTAGTACCATCACGCAACAGCTGGCCAAGAACCTATTCCCCCGTGGCGAAAACCTCAGCAAGCCCAAACTCGTGCTGCGTAAGTTCCAAGAATGGATTACCGCCACCAAATTGGAACATAACTATTCGAAGGAAGAAATCATCGCCATGTATCTCAACACTGTGGCTTTTGGCCACAATGCCTATGGTATTCGGGCAGCAGCCAGCACTTTCTTCGACAAGAAACCCATCGAAATGAACATCCAGGAATGCGCCTTGATGGCTGGGGTGGTCAATGCCCCTACACGCTACAGCCCAATTCGCAATCCTGAAAACTCGATTGGTCGCCGCAACCTCGTCCTCCAAAAAATGGCCGAGAATGGTTTCCTCACCCAAGCCGAATGCGACTCCATCTCGCAGATTCCGTTAGACATGTCGCATTTCAACATCAAAGACCATAACACTGGACAAGCCACCTATTTCCGTGAGTTCCTGAGAGGCCAACTCAATGAATGGGCCAAGAACACCGTACGCCCCGACGGCAAGACTTACAATATCTATCGCGACGGCTTACGCATCTATACCACTATCGACTCACGCATGCAACACTATGCTGAAGAAGCCGTCAAGGAGTTCATGGGCAAAGAGTTGCAGCCGATGTTCTATAAGCATTGGAAAGGCGTGAAAAATGCGCCCTTCTCCAACGTCACAGCCGACGAAATCGACCATATCCTTGAAACTTCGATGAAACGCACCGACCGTTATCGTTCATTGAAAAATGCCTGCGTGTGCATGGATACCATCAAAGCTATATTCAACCGTCCCGTACCGATGACCGTTTTCTCGTGGAAAGGTCCCATCGACACGGTGATGACTCCAATGGACTCCATCCGCTACTACAAATGGTTCCTCCAAACCAGTTTGGTATCCATCGAAACACATACTGGACACGTTAAGGCTTATGTGGGCGGCCTGGACTATCGGTTCTTCAAGTACGACCACGTCACGCAAGCCCGACGTCAAGTAGGTTCCACTTTCAAGCCCTTCCTTTATTCCTTGGCCATGCAGGAAGGCGAATACACCCCTTGCACTAAAATACCCAACATCCCCTACAACATCCAACTTCCTGACGGACAATTCTGGTCACCAGGCAACTCGGGCGGTGGTGGAGGTGAAATCACGCTTAAAAACGCCTTGGCTCAATCCAACAACTGGATTTCTGCATACCTGATGAATCAATTTGGTCCTGAAGCCGTCATCGGCATGGCTCGCCGCATGGGTGTAGAGTCACCCATTGACCCAGTTCCTGCTATCTGCTTGGGTGTCTGCGACCTGAAACTCATCGAGATGGTTGGAGCCATGAGTACCTTCGCTAACCAAGGTGTCTACATCAAGCCCATGTTCATCACCCGTATTGAGGACAAAAACGGCAACGTCATCCAACGTATCAGCCCCGAAGAATCGGAAGCCATGAGCGAAGTGACC
>JAEEGG010017709.1_pt1 | contig 14614 bp, 3 predicted proteins | sample 9134161 | NCBI WGS metagenome assembly JAEEGG01 (sample SAMN16246543, study PRJNA631951) | gut metagenome | biome: gut microbiome; feature: rumen; material: CR-attached | host: Bos | place: Iran: Karaj | collected 2018-10
GTAACACCGGCATCATCTCCGCCGCGCAGATGAGCAAGATGAAGCACCGCGCCATCGTCGGTAACATCGGCCACTTCGACAACGAAATCGACATGGCCGGCCTCAAGAAGATTCCGGGCATCAAGCGTAACGAAATCAAGCCGCAGTACGACGAATGGATTTTCCCCGACGGCCACAGCATCCTCGTGCTCGCCGAAGGCCGCCTGCTCAACCTCGGCTGCGCCACCGGTCACCCGAGCTTCGTGATGAGCGCAAGCTTCACGAACCAGACCATCGCGCAGATCGACCTCTGGCTCAATGCCCAGGGCAAGCAGACCGTCGCCGGCATCAAGTACGAAAGCGGCGTGGTGTACACGCTCCCGAAGATCCTCGACGAAAAGGTCGCCCGCCTGCACCTCGAAAAGCTCGGCGTCCACCTGACCACGCTTACCAAGGCCCAAGCCGACTACATCGGCGTGCCCGTCGAAGGCCCGTACAAAGCGGATCACTACCGCTACTAATCGCGGACAACAAACGCCGCGACTCGCGCCACCCGCGTGTCATCCTGAGCCACGCAGTGGCGAAGGATCCAGTGCAGAACCCGATAGGATCCAAACATTAAAGTCCCCCGGCACCTGCCGAGGGATTTTTTCAATATTATCACAAAGAACCCAAAATCAACTCTGGCGTTTATGCGTCAGAGTTTTTTATGGGGTTCTGTTTTTTGTTAATCGCGAAATTTCATCAAACCTAGCCATAAGCCTTCTCCCTAAAATTTAACAGTCAAATCACTGGGATTTGATCTTTTTCGTCCGCATTCAGGGTTCGGAGTATTGCACCACAAGCACTTGGGCATATCGCTCTCGTAAAGTTCTCCGCACTTGGAACACCTTACCTTATTTGCAGGAACATTTTTACAGACAGGATCACAAGGCTTGTCTAAATAAAGTTCCTCCATTATCTTCACTACTTCAGGATATAATTCTTCGAGAACCATATAAGATCGATATTTTTTCTTGAAATAAAAGACCCGTCCCATTATAATCCCCTTTCTGTATTTTAGAAATTCATTTTTACCAAAAGAGAATTTAGCTTTTCTTCCTAATAAGAAAAAATTAAACGCATTCCCATTTCTTTCTATTTTATACGGAATACCCCAAGAAAGATACCCCACCAAAACAACAAAAAATGTCAAGCATAAATATAAAGGATAAATATCAAATACTTCCTCTATAAAAATGAAAGCAATCCAATAAACAACACATGCAATAGAAACAACAGCTTGACAAGCAAGCAGGCAAACATAACTTACAAACTTCGCCTTATACGTCACACATTCACACATTTACTCATCCACTAGCTTTTCTTAATTTAACTTTTTCTCTTTTCATGATTCCTTAAAAAGGCGAATTCATCTGTGGAATATCTATTTTGGGAGATTTAAATTCCGGAATCTCTATCTTGATTTCTGGAATTTCCACATCCGGTATATCGATTTGAGGTGTTTGCGGCATTTCAGGCATTTCAAACTTATATTCATATTCATATTGATAAATATAATCATTCATATCAGAAATACGTTGATTAAGATCATTCATCTCGTTAATTGTATTTTGTTGGATACGCTCTTTTTCAAAATCCACGGGAATAAATTGTCCATACTTATATTCATAAATATCACCATTCATCATATACAAATCGCGTTGTACAAATTCCATTTCTGAATAAGGTGTATAGCTCGAAAAATCATTTACGGTTGACTGAAATGATGCAGAACTACTATAATTTATGCTATTTAAAGCATAACTAGCATAATCAAAATTTATTCCAAACCCACCCCCGCTTTCACCATAAGTTTCTACAAGGATCTTTTTACCAATTGTATATGTACAATAAGCAGAAGCGGCATACAATGATAAAGTACGCTCCGTTTTTTCAGGAACACGCTTAATTTGGCTAACACCCTTCCCAAAGACGGCTAGTCCCATTCCTATAGCAGTCGCTTTTGCATTACTTTCAAAAGAGCCCAAACCATTTCCTTGTGAATAATTAGTAAATATATTGGCTCCAAGCGCAAAAGCTCCACCAAGAGCCATTTCTCCTCCTATTTTACCAACATTAATAACACCGCCTCCTAACAAGGTAAAGCCACCAACAGCAATCCCAATAAAACCAGCGCTTAGGGTACTAAAATTATTCTTCAACGCCTCCTCATAGGCTTCATATCCCAAATATATAGCAAGTGCAGCCAGAAGGGCCCAACCTAATACGTCTCTCCCATCCGGGTCCACAAAGTTCACGGGGTCCCCGCCGAAGGTGTACGGGTTCGCAAATTGCCTTGCAGGGTCAGGACTCATCCACATTCCAAAGACGGGATCATAATAGCGGGCACCGAAATAGAACTTGCCTATTTCGTCATCGAATTCCTTGCCCTGCCAGCGGCTATCATCGGCAGCACTGCTTTGTACAATCGGCAACACAGTCCCATAGGGCAGATAGTCGTAAGCACTCACAATTCCACTCTTGTTCGCATAGGCGCGCACGTTCCCCTGCACGTCCTTTATCGGGAAGTACGCAGCACCATCGCCATCCGTACTAAGCAAACGATAACCGCCACCCAGCAAGTCAAGGCGAGCTAATTCAAAATCCGTTCCACTTAAAGACACGCGCTTGTAAACGCCGATGCTAGGCATCGTTGCTTCCGCATAGGAAATGTTATCATTGTCAAAGCTGAACCACAGGCGATTCCCGCCCTCATCATAGGACATCGCAACAGAGGCATCATAATCCGATGACGAAACGTTATCCTCGTTCACCTGGTTTAAGGTAATACCGGAGGAGAAAGACCCAAACTTGTAGCCCTTTACCGGTTGGCCAGCATCGTTCAGCTTGTAAGCCGTCTTGTTGTAGCGGTCCATCCAGACATTGCCGCTGGCATCATAATCGAAATACGCTTTGGATGCAGCACCCTTCACACCAAAGGAAACAGGTCGATAGAACCCATCACCATATTCGTAATCGACTGTGGAGCCGTCCTCTTTCTTATAAGTCATGCGACCGAGAATGTCATGAGTATATTTAGACACCTTGCTGCCGGAAACACGTTCAAGACGCCCCAAGAGGTCGTATTCGTAATCATAGTTCCTATCGACATCGCCCTTGGAATCCAACTCCTTATAACTGTGAGAGATATTTCTTACTTTAGCCGTAACCGCAGAAACGTAAGATATGTCTTCGTTATACAAGACGTCCCCATTCTTGGTGTATTTTAATCTTACAGGACGTCCGTGAATATCATTCGTAAGGTACTTTGAGAAAACCTTCGAGCCCTTGTCGTAGTATATTTGTTTCTGTACATTGCCATTTGACGTGTACTTTATCGAAGACAACAACTTCTTTTTACCATTAACAAATTCGTAAACATCTTCCAAACGACCCTTCTCACCATAATTCTGTTCCCGCTTACTTTTTTCCACCCACTTGGAACCATTCCATTCATCCATTGTCCTAGAAATCAATTCACCGGAATCATTGTATTCGTATGCCAATTGAACAGCGGGGACACCACTCAAGCCATAAACAAACCACTCTTTCGTCTTACGGCCCAACCTGTCATAATCAGACATCTTTACGCTAGTCATGTTCCCAATTTCATCGTAAGCAATCACAGCGCCTACATCTTTGTCGTGAACACGAGTCATCGATTTTAGTATTTTCTTTGCAAGAGCGCCATCCTTCAACAAAGAGGACAATTCAGTTTCATCAGGCATGCCATAAATAATTCGAGAACTTACAGCTATTTTATTCACATCAATACTAGCATCCGGCTTGTCAAAGCTATATGTTGAACCACAAGCAACGCCTTCGGCAATAACACGTTCAAGGTCATCGTAAATTTCTGTAGTAAAGCAACCTTTATCCGCCTGCGCAGCTGTCTGCGTAAAACGTTTTCTGCCATGCTTATCATATGCAATTTTTGTAGTCCCCTGATCCGGTTCCGTCATTGATACAACACGTCCTAAAGCATCATAAGTATAGTTCGTCGCCAATGAACTAAAACCCTTCGGATATTTTTTCAGGAGTCTATCAAAATCATCGTATTCATACAGAATCGTAACGTCTTTATCTCCATCATACGTTTGGGTCGCCTTTGTCAAACCTTTTTCATCAGTAATACTCTGAGTAAAACGCCCTTCATTGTCACGAACAATAGTTAAACGGCAAGCACCCGGATTTTGAATTCTCTTTTCATAGTTTTTCTGTATTCCAGATTCATTCAAGTATCTTTGATTAAGAAAATCAAAATCAGTATCATCGCAAGATGCCGGCATTTTCCACGATTCTGCAAGTCTCGCATTGAATGCCGCCGATGCATCGGCCAAACCAAACGACGTACCCTGAGATCCCATCCTGTTTCCATACTTTGCATCTTTTTGAGTATAAGCGTAGCCTTTCGCATTAGGCCGATCTATTGCATCAGAACCATCGTAAAATTCATTCGCCTTTACCAAGCAATTATAGCAAGCCTTATCCACATAATCGAAATCATTAGCAGTACGCACGAATTTCAAAGGTTCATATTCAACTCTCCCCATAGCATCTTTGTAATTGGTTTTTACAATGTATTTCCCTGATGACAACAACTCCTGAGTTTCAGCTTCACCGCCAAACCCATTCAAGTAAGTAGCAGAAATGACCTTACGACCATCAGGGGAGTCATCCAAATATCTTGTCGTCTCTATCTTTTCAGGAACAACCATGGGTTGGCTGCGCTTGCAATCTGAATCGGAAAATTCAATTTGTACATCTATATTCCTAGCCAACTCTATAACATCAAAATCCAATTTTTCATAAGGAGCAGAATCCGTAAACCGGAAAAATGACTTAAATATCTTTGACTTATAAACTTCAGTAATTTTAGTAGCCAATTCTAAAACATTATATTTTTTTACTTTTTCATTTTCAAGAATTACAATTCCATTAACTTTTATCTTTTTTATCTTTGATCCAGGATTTGCCACGATAGTCGCTTTAACGCCATGTCCTTCCGGTAATTGATAAGACAACGCATCACCCGCCGGATATCTCATATTCACAAATCCATTTCCAGCAACTTTAAAAGAAACTCTGTATTTTTTTTCTGATGGTAAAAACTGATAACTCGGCAATTGATTATACCTATACTCTATACTACGGATGGTAAACTCCATATTCTGAGTCCATGAACTATTGCCAGGAAGTTGAAATTTAAATGCCGGTGCAGAAATTTTCTGTACACGTTCGCTCGAAGAAACAATATTTCTCAAACCAATATCAAAAATACCCGAAGGACGTCTATGTTCAGGAATATCCGGATCAACACTATGCCAAGAAGTCAAATAATCTAAAGGATCAAGTACAATGCTCTTATCAGAACGATTTACCCTAGGATAATTCCCTTTTGAGGTTTCTACTACAGCAGTTTCCTTTTCCGTAAAATACCACAAAGAAAGATTATTATCTGCAGTTGTCGGTCGAGAAAACTCAACCCGAACAGAACTAAAGGAACCAACAACTGGATGTTCTCTCGAAAAATCAGCAGCAATCAATCCTCCAGCATCGCGATTTATTCCAAGATTCACACTAAGGCCCAAGCCATTCACCACTTCTTTTATACGAACATCAGGATATTTTTTCTCATCCAGTCCCTTAGCAATCCAACCAGGACGAACACCCTTGGAACCATAAACAAATCCTGATGTTTGACTTTCCGATTTATCAATCAGCGTTGAATAGCCATTATAAAAAGAAGGAATCATCCAGCTACTTGAGGATTTGCTTATCTCGCTACTATTTTGCCACAATTGAGTTTGAACTTCACCATCAGAATAGAACGTCTCTTGCAGAGAATAGCTAAGCCCGTCTATATTAAAATTTTCGAATTCAATTATTGTAAAACAATCCGTTACAGTCTTTCCAGAAATTGTTTTAAACTCTTCGACAAAATGTTGCCACTTGAAAGTTTTCCCGAGCACTTTTTCGTTGTCAAAATCCAAAGGAATAACATGGGGTTCCAAGTCAACATCTATTTTATCTTTATCGGCATCCCCAAACACAACCTTGCCAGTAGAATAAACCGTCAAAGCCTTGTATGTTACACCATTGTAAGTTATCCGGTGCGATTCATCTAATGCAATGACCTTATACCCTTCGTCATTCAAAGACACTACATTAGGCGAGTACTCACCCTTATTTGCATCTTTATCATATTTTTTTAACGTTATCCAACTAGGAAAGCCTTGATGGATTTCGCCGTCATTATAGCGAGGTGATTCAACAGAAGCAAAGGCGATACCTGTGCTTACAAACAGCACGCACAAAAGTTCAAGACTCTTTACAAATATATTTTTCATTTTCAACATTTCAATCTCCTACTTTATCGTCACGTCCGGTTGAATCTCTATATTCTTTGCCCATATTTTTCCGTTTAGAACAAAACCCGAATACATAGCAACTTTTGCATTTGGAGCTGCTATAATAGCATTCATTTCAGCATTCACACCGAGGAAAACATCATTACTACTACTTGTATAAATAAACAAGTTTTCAGCTGGGTTCGAAGTATTCAGTTTGATATTATTTGCTATAGAAACCTTACCAGAACTGAATATCTGAATAGGCGACAAAGAATTTTCAAGAACAATTTCAGCTTCAGGCTCAATAATAAATTGTTCTACGTTATATACTCCTGCCGTTATGGTGACCTTTGATCTAGAATAAATATGAACTTCTTTGTAATCACCAGGCTTCAAAATCCTTGTTCCGTCTGCATAGACAATGACATCGTCCTTTCCGGTTCCAAAATTCACCGTAGGGATTGAGACTTCTTCAACACTTTCGTTCCGCAAAGTTTCATATTTAGCACCTTGGGACACATTCAACGTTCCTCCATAAACCAAAGTCTCTAAATTAGAGTTACTTTGTAATTGCACATTGTTTATAACATCCAAACGTCCTTTCACGGAAGCGTTCGCTCCAACTAAAGCATTCCTGCAACGATATATTCCTCCCGAAACTACAGTCCTATCACCTATTGCAAGATTCTCCAAGGCAACGAGTTTATAATCTTTCAGGCTATCGAAATTTTCTGGAGCAACAACAGGATTTTCACCTCCTGGTGTATATTCTGTAGAATCCCTATTTTCTTTAGAATCAATATTATTGCCGTCAGCAATTTCTATAGTAACAATTTTATCTTCATCTAAATCTGATTGCACAATCAACGTGTCAGATACAATATTCGAGAAATCGACATCAAAGCATTTTCCGCGATTGAATCGCATCCCTTGCCAAATAAAATGCCAACCTAAATTGAAATTGATGCATATATTACGTACATTTCCATAACCATAAACTGCATACATTTGATAGTTCTTAGTAGAATCAATCATTTCAATTGGCGATTCCGCAGTAAGGGTGATGCCTGCATTATAATTTTGAATCGGATCGCGATAAATACTAAGTTCATATTTCAATAAAGATCCATCAGAGCCTTCAACAACAATTTGCACATCATTCAAGCCATCAACTAAAGAAACATTCAATGTACGAGTATCACCATTCCATGTTTCAATCAAAGAATCATTATCAAAAATGGATATAGAACGAACATCATTCCTTGTTGCCGCAGTGATTTTCAATGTAACAGTATTGACCTCAGGAGCAACAACCGAAACATAATTCAAAATATATGGTTTATACTCCGAATATAAATTTGTTTTATCGTTCTTTTCAATAATAGAAGAAAGAGTTAAATCAACATCTTTTTTTCCTTGGAAATTTTGAACATACTTTATAACAACTATTTCGCCAGGATTTTCAGTTGATTTATTCGACGAAACCATAGCTACAGCAGGATTTCCATTATAGTCAAAAGCTAAACTAACAGCACCTTTTGAGTCATCTGCAATAGCAAACGCAGGTTCACCAACAGACACCCATCTATTATTTTCATATTTAACAACAGTCAAAGCATTATTATTCTGGGAATTTGAGAAAAGAACATAAGGAATCCCATTATTCAAAGCAAAATCAAATGATGAATATTGATCCACATAAGCAACAATATTCTTATCTTGGACTGATTGATCTTCCAAATAACGGAACTTTAGTTTTTTCGTCTGTCCAGAAAAACCATTTGCATTGGACTCATAAACATATTCAAAAGACCCCTTTAATACAGACAAAACTCTTTTTGAAGGTTCATCTTCTACATTAGAGGATTTTTCATAAATGATTGCTATATAAAGATTAGTCCCATCTTGAGCTAATTTGACTTTATTTACGTTGTATATAACATTGTTATTTACAGTTAAATAATCTCCAAAATAATACGGCTGCCATTTTCCATTTGCATTTACATATTGTGATGGACTTGCCCAAACTTGCATATTCTGAGAATTACTCTTAAAATCAACATCATTAGCATTAAACAATTCCTTTATCACCAAAGCATTCTTAATATTTAAACTATCATTGATTTTCCCAAAAGGATCAGAACAAATATAGGATGCAAAAAATTTATTTTCTGGGCCCAAAATCATATCTGCATCACGCACATTACATGTTCCGATTTCACCAGGAACCAATTGACTTTCCCTGCTAAAGGAAGCATCAATTTTAGGTGTTGATCCTGTTAACGTCCATGCGTTATTTACATATTTTGCAAAATATAACGAATAATCTTTTTTTATTTCATCAAATGCCTTGTATAAGGCGTATGGCACCTGAGAATTATCCACAATTCCCTTATAAATACCATCTGCAATATTTTTGGATGAAACAGCTCCTTTTTCTTCCATTGAAGATGATTCTCGATACAAAATTGGAGAATTACTTTTATCTTCATCTTCAAGAGTTTCTCCAGGGAGCGCGAAAATGTAACCATTCCCTATTGACTTTACATTGCTAAAATAACCATTCAAAGTCTTGCTTTTAATCCACGAACTTCCAGAAGACGAAGAATACACCGATAGACCAGACTTGTCAACAAAATACAATTTGGAAATATTATTTGCAGAAGCAAAAACAGGGTTTAATCCTGATGCAGCGACTTTCATTACATTTGACCATCCGGTTTGCTTTTTTTGAAATTTAACTTTGAAAATATTCGAAACACCGGAAGATGCTTTAAGATCCATAATCATGTTTTTATTTGCATCAAGGACAACAGATATCTCTTTTTTTGTCAAATCTTTCAACTTCGTCCATGTTCCAGTATTAGAACCTTCAGGATAAAGACGATATTCAGCATTTTTACTTATAGAGCCCTTACCAAAAAGGGGGACTAAATTAATAACACTTTTAATAGAGGAAACGAGAATCTCCGAAACCGATGATTTCAAGCTATGGAATATATCATTGATTTTCAGTCCCGTTATCCCATTTGACGTATTGGACGCAACTTCACAAGATCCTTCATGGTATTCTTTTGAACTTTCCAAAAATAATGACCCATTTTCTTTTTCTGCATACTGCTTTATTATGCGTCCATTGTCATCCAATGAAACATATGAAGCAACACCATTGTCATTTACCGTCACATCAGGCTTATTCCACATCTTATCATAATAAATCGTTTGCACGCTAGCATCTGCAGGTACAAAACGTACATCCTGGACGCGAATATTTCCATTTTGAGCAACGAGTTCCATATTTACGTTTCCTTTTGGAATCGTCGTGAACCAATCAACATTCACCCATTCTCCAACACCATTTTTTGCCAAGGAAAAACTAGTTTCATTTGCTCCATTTATATTTAAGGCCATTTCTGCACTTTTTTCATCTGTCTTTTGGAGCCAAGCAGAGAAATGATATTTTTTCCCCTCTGATGTCAAATTAGCTTTAAACGAAGATTTTCCCAAGTCAATAGCATTATCAGCAAATCGGCCAAAATCAACCTTTTTATTTCCTATAGCATCAATCGCATTTCCACTTAAAGGAGTAATCTCACATGAAGACACATTCATTCCAGAATATTTACAGGCATCTCCAGGAATAACTAGAATTTCGTCAATTGTAGCATTTACAACATTCGCACGAATATTCTCTTTATCATCATCATAAACAATAACCGAATGTATTCCAAATTCATTTTTAGCTTCAGTTATTTGACCACCAGCAAAGCCTACATACGCTTTATTCATCTTCATATAGCTATCGATTCCGCTATAATCATTTTTCTCTAATTTGGAAACAACCTTATTTTTAAAATTTGAAACAGTCATCTGATTTCGCGAAGAGTAATTATACTCCCATTCTTCATCAGGAACTAAACGAGATATTCCTGAAACATTCCCTATTTTTGCAGCAAGCGATTTTGTAACATAACCGTTGGAACAATTCGGCTTACATGAATAACTAAACGCAATCGAAGAAAGGCGATTTAAATCTTTAAAACTAGTGGCAATATCTTTTCCATCTGCATCTTTCCCGTCTATATCAATAACATACTTAATAACGGATTCAAAATCAGGTTTTTCTTTTTTCTTTACGTTTTTCCCACTATAAACGGAAACTTTCCTAGGCAAACCGTTCTGTTCATTAAATTTAGTAACAGTTGCTTTAGTAAATCCCTTAACCTCATATTCCTCTATATCCACCGCATCATAATAAATTTCATTAGGCCAAGAATCATTACGAATCCTTGTAAAATGTCTTTTTTCTTTTGCTTCCAAAACATTATTTGCTTTTTTTTCAATTTGGCAAAGTTGCCCTTTACCCAAGCCAATATCATTATTTTCATCACATAGTGTTTGAACTATCGTACCTGATTTTACAGGATTAACAATTTTTATTGTCTTTACTAAAGGCGTATTACTAACATAATCAAAGCCATCAGCTTCATTGTCATCCATTTCATAGCTATACAAGTAAGAATATTTCGTATCTTCAACCGGATCAACAATTGTCTTCTTCGCCACGAAGAACGGCTCTCTATTGTGAATAAAGGAATTATTTTTCTTATAATAAATAGAGGTCTTTCCTTCCTGCTGTATTGTAAAAAAATCACCGAATGAATTTGCTGACAATGGTTTTTCTTTGTCTATAGCAATGTCCAATTTTTCATCATTCCAAACAACACCATTCCATATAGAAGCAACTTGAGAAAGAATATCTACCAGCCAGTCATTTCCTGTTAAAATAAATCTCTCATTTTTGTCATCTTCATCGATATATTTAAGTGATCTCCACCTATCATCTAAAGACAAAGACTTCCATCCCTCATCATATCTATTTTGAAACACATATAATTTTGTGTTATAATATTGATACTGAACATCCCTACAATCTGATTGTTGATACATAGGCGCCCCAGAAGTAGGATTAAATCCAAAAAACTCTATGCCAAAACAAGCTTCTTCTACGGGTTTCATCAAGGAGCTGCGGGTAACAAAGAAATCATTTCCTCCTGAGGCATTCCATCCGCCTCTACCTATATATTTATCGTTCTTTTTTTCAAAGGAAATCATGTCTTCGTTTTCGTATGGGATTTCCCAAGTATCGCCATTCCAATAAAACAAAGTTAAATATCGTCCATCTTGCACGCTAGCCGCAAAGTAATTGTCACCGATAATTTTTATTTCAGGGCTTGTTTTTTGCTTATTCAACAATTTTTTCCATTCCTTGCCTGTAAAATGATAAGCAGCAACATAGGAATGTTTTTTTGATAGATCTTCAATCGTAGCAAAGAGAATTTCATTCCCCCATCCGAAAGTACTTTTCTTGCCTATATTTTCCTTTTTATACGACTCCTTCAACGCTAAATTTCCTTTTTGATATTTAAAGGAAAAGATTTTCATTTTATACACATCATCTTCTTTGGTTTTATAAAAAACAGCAATATGATTTCTTGAAGGGAGGAGAGAAAAACTATTATCTATCGATTTATAACCCGTTTCGAAACTTATTAAATTATCATACGATCCGCCCCAAGCTGACCATGGCACAGACAAGGATATTTTAGAATCCTTGTCAAGACTCGCCTTTATTAAATAATTAGGACCAAATGAAATTCTTTCATTCTCTTTTTCCTTTATAGGATTTTCGGTACCAGCCTTCCATTTTTTTCCATCAAAAATAACTGGATAAACATTTTTCTCCCCATCAATATACGCAAACCAATTATTTTTCCCTATTAAAAAATAGCCATTTTCATCATATTCAAAGCCACCATCCGATAAAACCTGCATTTGCTTCCATTGACCACTACGCCATGTATAAAGAACTACTCCTTCTTTCTTTTTACTCATTCCAACTAAATACTTGGTTCCATCTTCCATATTTCCAACAGCTACATTAATAGCTTCAATTGTTTCAGAATGCATTTGTCCATCAGCTTTTGTTGAAATCGGCATCTGCTGATATGTAAATTGAACTTCCCCACAATTACGCCCCTTAACACCTATCAAGCTCCCTACAGGATTTGCCTCAACATCTTGTGTATTTTCATTGTAAACATACTCTTCACGGGAAACTTCCTCATTATTTTTATTCAGCCAAACAATATTTGTCAACAATCTTTTGTCTGATTTATACGAATTCATCATATTTCTTACAGCTTCTTTAAGAGAGAGACCCTTTCCCTTTAAAGATTTTTGAAAACGTTCATTGAAAGGCAAAAGACTTTTTCTCACATCTAAAGCCTTATAATTAAATCTGATTGTTGATAAACGGTCACCGTTACGGCCGTAAATAGTCATAAATGATAGATAATGACGTTCAATCGGATCTACTGAAGCATCTTCTGTAGCACTATTTATCTTTTCATCTTTTCCGATTACATCCGCATATTCCGCAGGCTCTTTCGAGCCCAAGGAAAATTGTACTTTTGCCCCACTTGAAGATTCCACATGCTCTAAGTAGCATTCCTTTGTATATTTATTAGTTGACTGTTTTGAGAAACCATTGGAAGAAACGTTGAGACCTTCCAAAAATTGATTATAGTAATACTTCAAGTAATTTCCGTCTAAATCTACTTGTTTAGACAAATTCCATGCTTTAGGGTACAGAACATCATTTTCATCATAGACCAAGCCAACGATTCCATAATTTGGCAAGGAAAGGTCATATTGAGTAGCACTTTGTTCAGGGCATTCTTTCCCATCAGCATTACTTTGACAATAAGCCATATCCCCATACTCATACTTTATACCGTTAGCGTCAGTTATGGTCCATCCAACAATAACACTTTGATTTTTTATTGACTTGTTGTCAATCTTCGGAGTAACCAACCAGAAGGGATTATTTTCAACCCACCATTTTCCGTTCTCATCTTTAATGATTTTATAAGAAATACCTTCCTGCGATATCAATGAATACGAGTCATCATCCAAGAACATAGAACCGTTATTATCCGCAACGATTCTCGCAAAACCCATAGACCAACCTAAGCCAACCCAGCCAGTTGTTGAAATATTATTTCGCTTTTTTACAGATTCAAAAATATTCCCAGAATAATTAAGCGTAAAAGAACTTTTTACATTACCATCACCAATGCTAGCCAAGGTCTTCGAAAAGGCCACGGTACCAGACATTGGATTAATTCCAGCCTCTGGAGACATATATTCATTAAAAGCGCTTTCAGCCTCATTTGAAACCGCATAAGACACACTAATAGCAGATAAAGCTATCACTACAATAAAACGAATAACTTTTTTCATTTTTTTCTCTTTATAAATGCTGAACTTTATTTGAATACATCATTTCTTAACACAAGAGCATCTAAACGTCTCTAGTTTATTCTTTCAAAAAAAAGAAATAGCGCACCCCTAAAAAGTTCAACCCATCCATTTGTCAGACTTTTTCGAAATATCCAACAACTTTAGAAAAAAAAGTAACAATGTCAAGTGTTCAAGAATGTAAAATTTCATACAAATTTCATTTTATAGACCTTTTTACTAAAAAATGCGTTATACTTCTTTACAAATGAATCTGCATAAAGTATTTAAAACTTTACAAACTAAAAAAAATGAGGATAAAAGACAATAAGTAAAAACAAGTTAAACGTCATATAGTGCAATTTTTCGCAAAAAATTACTTTACTCAACCGTACCCATCAGCAATGGGTTAGTGGAATTCTTTCAGGGTGAGACAGCGACCTGAAGGAAGTGTCGTGTACACGCTCCCGAAGATCCTCGACGAAAAGGTCGCACGCCTCTACCTCGAAAAGCTCGGCGTCCACCTGACCACGCTTACCAAGGCCCAAGCCGACTACATCGGCGTGCCCGTCGAAGGCCCGTACAAAGCGGATCACTATCGTTATTAGACGAGAGAAAAGTCATCCTGGAGGGTTCGCAGAACCCGATAGGATCCACAGCAATAAGCGACACCATTCATTCGTCATCCTGAGCCACGCAGTGGCGAAGGATCCAGTGCAGAACACGCACGCGAAAACTGCGACACTTTATACAAAACGGGGCTCCATACGGAGCCCTATTTTTGCTTATTATCGATTCCAGCCGGAATGCCCATCGCCATAAACGACGCCACCGCCGCCATCATCATAACCGCCCAACGACGAAGAACTTTTCACACCCAACCAACCGCGCATCCGCTTGATGCATGCAGAAGAAGGAGTCTGGGACGGTGCAGCCTT
>JAEEGG010017712.1_pt1 | contig 14613 bp, 6 predicted proteins | sample 9134161 | NCBI WGS metagenome assembly JAEEGG01 (sample SAMN16246543, study PRJNA631951) | gut metagenome | biome: gut microbiome; feature: rumen; material: CR-attached | host: Bos | place: Iran: Karaj | collected 2018-10
AGGTGCTCGTTCTCGGAGCAATAGTCACCGTTCACCTTGTTGTAGGCCGGCATCACGCTCATCGCACCGCCTTCGACGACAGCGCTCTCGAACGGCTTGAGGTAGATCTCGCGGAGGGTGCGCTCATCGACCTGGGCGTCCACGGAGCCGCGGTTGGTCTCCTGGTTGTTCACGGCGAAGTGCTTGATGCACACCGCGGTGCCTTTGTCCTGCACACCGAGGGTGTACTGCAGGGAAAGGGCGGCGGAGAGGATCGGGTCCTCGGACAGGTACTCATAGGTACGACCGCCCACAGGCAGGCGCTGGATGTTCACGGCCGGGCCCAGGATGACATCCTTGCCACGGAGGCGGGCTTCCGTGCCCATGCCAGTGCCGTAGAGGTAGGCCATTTCCCGGGACCAGGTGGCCGCGAGGGCGGATCCGGTCGGGAAGTAGGTGGCGGAGTCCAGTTTCCAGCCGGCGGGCTGGAAGCCGTTCGGGACACCTTCCTCACGGATGCCGAAAGGACCGTCGGCGTAATGCATGTCGGCGATGCCGAGACGCTCCACGCCGGCCGAAGACATGTTGGTCTTCGAGTGCAGCATGTTGACCTTCTCTTCCAGGGTCATCTGGGCGATGATCTGGTCGATTTTCTTGTCATTGACAGTGAGTTTGTCCTGCGGAGACTGCGTAGTTCCACATGAAGCCGCGAGGAGGGCGGCCATCAGGAGAGGGAAGAAACGTTTGATCATTTGATATAAGGTTATTGAATATCCCAGGATAGGAATCACGGATACAAATGTAAGAAGAAACGAAGAAGAAACTTGTGTCTATAATACAAATGTTTATCTCCATGTTCATCGCTGGACACTGCTGGGAGGAACGCCGAATTTGTTCTTGAAGGAACGGGAGAATCCGGTCAGGGTGGAAAACCCGACATGAAAGGCTACTTCGCTGACATTCAAGTCTCCCTGTTTCAGCAATTCCATGGCCTTGTTCAGCCTGAAATCCATCAGAAAAGCCTGGGGAGATTCGCCCAACAGGCTTCTGGTCTTGGAAAACAGGCTGGTCCTGCTCATCCCCAGTTCCAGGGAGAGCGCCGTGACGTTGAAGGCTTCATCGGAAAGGTGTTCTTCGATGAGGGCGAAAACCTTGTTGACGAAATCCCGGTCGTGGGGATTCATCTTCTCCGTGACATCCTTGTCCGGTGCGGAAGTCCGTTCCCGAAGGATTCTCTGGATTCGAAGCCGGTTGTCCATGAGCCCCCGAACTGCCGCCAACAGATATTTCGGGTCGAATGGCTTTCCGATATAGGCATCGGCGCCCAACCGGAGCCCCTGGATCTGGTTCTCCATATTGGCTTTTGCCGTCAGGAGCACCACCGGGAGATGACAGTATTCCAGGTCGTTCTTGATTTCCTTACAGAGCGTGTACCCATCCTTGAATGGCATCATCACATCACTGATGACAAGGTCAGGAGCCGAGATGCGAATGCATTTCCATGCTTCCTCGCCGTCTCCGACCGTCGTCACACGATAGGAACTGTCCAGAATCGAACGGATATACTCCCGCATGTCAGGTTGGTCCTCGACAACCAGGACGGACTCTCCCTGTCCGGTATTTACGGCTTCTGGCATGGGCTTGCACTCCGTTTCCGTCTCCGTCTCCCAAACGGATCCGTCGGGATAGGCGTCCAAGTTGGTAGGGAAAGAGAAAGTGAAGATGCTTCCCAGCGGTTCATTCGGTGCCAGGGTCAGGGTGCCTTTATGGATTTCAGCCAGGTGATGGGCATAATTCAGACCGATTCCGTAGCCGGATGGAACGGTATCGCCGACTTTTTCCTGCAGCCTTCCGAAACGTTCGAAAATCCGGGATGATTTCTCCGGAGAGATCCCGATTCCCGTATCGGCCACACGGATGGAGAGGAGGTCTCCTTCCTGGAAACCGCTCACGACGATGGAACCGTATTCCGGCGTGTATTTCACGGCATTGCTGATCAGATTGAAGACGATTCTCTCCACCTTTTCCCGGTCACAGCAGGCATCCAGCCGATCGGGAATGTCCAGCCTGACACTCAAGTTCTTCTGTAGGAACATGTACTCGAAGTTCTCCAGCATCTGGCGGAGCAACACGGAAATGTCGGTCCGGATCATCCGGAGCCGGTCACGGTCTTCCGCTGAATGGTGGAACTGGAGCAACTGGTCCGTCAGGCGGACCATTCGGTCGGCATTCCTTTCCAGGATGGAAACCAGCCTTCTGTCCGCTCCAGTGAGGGATTCCGAACGGGTCAATTCCTTAATGGGCCCGTAAATCAAGGCCAGAGGCGTTCGGAATTCGTGGGAGACATTGGAGAAGAAGTTGGTCCGTTCCTGATTGATCTGCTCGACAAGCAGTTTTTCCTGTTCGGCATAGGACAGCCGTTCCCGGGTGCGCTCTATCCGTGCGTAATCCCATAGGAACAAGAATAGGATGGACAGTCCGAACAGGATATAAAGCCCTATCGCCCATGGAGACAGCCATGGTGAAGGCATCACCTGGATGGTCTGGACCAGTTGTTCCTTTCCGGTCCGGCCGTCCGGAAGGAGGGTACGGACACGGAACGTGTATTTCCCGGCTCCCAGTCGGGAGTAGCCCGCATGCAGGTCGCTTCCTGCGTTCAGCCAGGTCCGGTCCTGACCTTCCAGTTGATACTGATACACGACCTTGATGCCCGGGTCGAAATTCCGTCCTGAGAAATAGAAATCCAGGTGGTCGTCCCGATGATTGAAGCGGATGGTCTGGCCTTGTGCCGGAACGAAACGCTCCCGGTTGACCAGGATTCCTTCCATGAACAGGGGAATCTCCGGCGTTTCAGCCTCGGCGTTGAAGAAGAAAAGACGGTGTCCTGTACCGAAGACCACCGTTCCGTCCTCCAGCACACCATCGCTGTTGGTGTTGTACTCGTAATAATCCTGGTCGCGGTTACCGACGATGGTGATGTCTCCTTCCGGAGAGATCCGGAAAACATCATACTGCGTCGTTCCCCAGATATTCCCTTTGGCATCTCCGACCAGGTTCTGGATACGCGAGTCCTCCAGATAACTGTCCAGACCGATCCGCCGGACCGTCCGTGCATCAGGGTCAAACAAGTAAAGCCCGTCCCGATGCGATCCCAGCCAGAAATTACCGTCGGCATCCTGCCACATGCATCCGGGTGACGTTACCTGTGTGTCCAGTTTCCTGAACCGTCTTCCCTCCAGCAGGTAAAAATCGTCATTTGAAATGAAATAGGGCTGTCCGGAAGCAAGCGTCGAGCAGAACCAGAAATCAGGATGGGGGTCGATGGGAAATTCCGACCGGTTCCCTTTTGCATCCAAGGTGATGATGCGGTCCTGCTGGAGGACCTGTATCGAATCGCCGCCTGCCGCCCACATGGAGGTGGACATCTCGATAGGATGGCGCGACAGGAGAACGGCCTCGTTCCCCCGGATCGCATAACAGCGCATTTCCGTGTAATTATGCTGTATCCAGAGATGACCGGCCTTGTCCATCACTTCGACGCCGAGTTTGTCATTCCCTTCCAGGCCGTTGCCGGTCAATGCCAGACCGTTTCCCGTCGCCGGATCGTGACGGAACAATCCATTGTTGGTGACGACCAGCAAATCCCCGTCCGGGAGCGGGAAGAAAAAGTTCAGATAGTCCTGTGGAATCGAAACGGCGACAGGCATGGAGTAGTGTCCGGCCTGCCGGGACAAGTATTCGACACCTCTCATCCCTTTGCTGATCCATAATTCATCAGGTGTCAGCAGGGACAGTACCAAATGTGTGTCTTTCAGGGATTCCCTTTCCCAAAGTCGGGAGAAGACTCCGTCTTTGAACAACCATATTCCCTCTTCCTGGATGCCGACATACAGGGCTGTCCCGTCACATTGCAGGAAAAGGATATTCTTCCCGGAGGTATGCCTTTCCAGGACGGGATCGAGGGGAAGGGGATTCCCATCCTTGTCGAACCGGAGGATACCCCGGATAGTGCAGACATACATGTCGGATGCCGCTCCTTCGTGGAAACCGTTCGTCCCTGGAATCGTGAATCCCTCGAGAACTCTGCCGGACCTGTCCAGGATGGTTAATCTGCCATTGGCGAGATTGCGTATCCAGAACGTCTTGTCCTTCGTAATATGGAAAGAATTGTATAACAGGGTTGGGTCCCGGTAGATGGGATAGACCTCTCCGGTTTCCTTTTCCAGCGAGTAGAGCCCTCCGGAGTTGGAGAGGATCATCCGTTTCTCATCCAGTGGCTCGATCTGCTGGACGCGAGGCATGCCGACGGGATATTCCCGGACCAACTCTCCGTCCTGAAGGAGCAGGATTCCGGCGGAGGTCCCCACCCAGAGCCGGTTGTCTGCGTCGGCGAACAGGGAATAGACCGTTTCGCCGGCGAGTGCCTCACATTCCCTGTAAGATGTCCCGTTGTACCGGAACAGCCCCAGCCGGGTGCCGATCCAGAGATTCCCGTCGCTGCTTCGGGCCAGGCACGACACATTCGGATTGCTCAGTTGATATTTCACCGGAAGGGGATTCCTTCCGGCATGGAGCGGGATGCTGCCCGACAACAGGACGGAAGCCGCAAGAAGTAGATGGAAAAGGCGTTTCATCAAAAGCAAAAATAACGTTTTTTTATCATTCCGCATAGTAGAATGACGATTGGGTTGAATGGTCGAACATTCTGTATAACAATTGAATCATCGTGTCGCGACTGTCGGGGATACAATCGATATCTTTGCTATCGGTAAAGACTAACCAATCAACCACATTATGATTCTACAAACATTGAACTGGAGAAGGACGGCGATGATCCTGCTGTCCTTCCTTGTGTGCATCCATTCCCTGTTCGCCCAGGGAACCATTGCCGTATCCGGACGCGTCACAGACGAGACCGGACAGCCTATGATCGGCGCCGGAGTCGTCCAGAAAGGGACGACGAACGGTACTGTAACTGATTTGGATGGCTCATATTCCATCACGGTTCCGAATGGAGCCATCCTTGAGTTTTCCAGTGTCGGCTATGTCACCCAGGAAAGGGCTGCGAACCAGCCCCGGCTGGATGTCCAACTGGAACTGGACCAACTGATGATCGAAGAGACTGTCGTAGTCGGTTATGGCGTCCAACGCAAGAGCGACGTCACGGGCGCCATCTCCTCTGTGAAGGCTTCGGATATCGAGAACCGGACGATCACCCGTGCGGAACAGGCCCTGCAGGGTAAGACAGCGGGTGTTGCCCTGATCACGACGACGGCGCAGCCGGGCGCTTCCCCTACCGTGCGCGTGCGCGGTTTTTCATCCAACGGTACCTCCGACCCGTTGTATGTCGTGGACGGCCTGCTGGTCGACAACATCGGCAATCTGGATCCGAACAACATCGCCAGCATCGAAGTCCTGAAGGATGCCGCTTCCGCTGCCATCTACGGCGCCCAGGCCGGTAACGGTGTAGTGCTGGTCACCACGAAGACGGGAACCAAAGGAACCAGTTCCATCACCTATGAACTCCAGTATTCCCTGAACAACCTGGTCCGTCGGCCCAAACTCCTGGATTCCACCCAGGCCATCCAGCAATTCCTGGAGATGGACAAGACCCGTACGCAGGCCGATGTGGACGCCCTCATCACCAACGGTGTATGGGACGGCAAGTTCTCCACCGATTGGTACAAAGAGTCCTTCGAGGTCTCTCCGACCCTCCGTCATACCGTGGGCATGCAGGGCGCCAACGACAAGGGATCCTTCTATCTGGCCCTGTCCAGTCTGAATGACCAGGGAATCATCGTGGGCAACCGCGATTTTTACAAGCGCCTCACGCTCATGGCCAATGCCGACTACCAAATCAAGCCTTGGCTCAAGGTGGGAACCAGCAATAACCTGGGATACTCCAGGTCGGCCGGTATCAATGACGGTAGTTCCAACAGCATCTACGGATCGATGGTGGCCGCTGTCCTGAACCTCCAGCCGTATTGGGCGTCCACCTATCCTGCCGACAAGTTGCCCATCGCCATGCAGACCCAGATGGCGACCGGCTACACCCTGCTCCAGGATGAGGACGGCAACTACTATATGACGCTGGGTGCCAGCGAATACTGTCACCCGCGCGTGTCCATGCGCCGTAATGAGGTTGACAACAACACCTACAGCATCGACGGTACTACGTACCTCAACTTCACACCCGTCAAGGGGCTGGTATTCACATCCCGCCTGGGATACCGCCTGAACGACGCTTCCCGTTATTCCTATGGAAACGTCTTCTATGGATCCACTTCCGTGAACAAACTCAAGAACTCGGTCAACCGGAACAACTCCACGAACTTCTACTACCAGTGGGAGAATTTCGTGAACTACAACCATAGTTTCGGCAGACACGAGTTGAGCGGAATGGCCGGTATGTCCTACTCGGACAACAAGTTCACTTATGTGAGTGCGGCTTTGGACGGCAATGATGAAGCGAACGCCGTCCAGAAGGACGATCCGTTGTTCGCCGATATCGATTATGCCGATCCCAATGCGACCAAGACCGTGCGTGGTTACAGCCGGATCAACCGCAAACTTTCTTACTTCGGCCGCATAGGCTGGAACTTCGCCAACCGGTACATCGCCCAGGTGTCACTCCGCGCTGATGCCGCCGACTCCTCCGTGCTCCCGCCGTCCAACCGCTGGGGCTATTTCCCGGCCGTTTCCCTGGGTTGGGTCCTGTCCGAGGAAGATTTCTACAAAGCAATCGGCAATAACCCGGTTTCTTATTTCAAAATCAGGGCTTCATGGGGTCAGAACGGCTCCACCAGCAACCTGAGCAACTATATGTACTCCAACTCCATCGAGACTTCAGCGGTGGGTTATTCCTACACGGTGGGCAACGTCTATCAGGCGTCGGCTTATCCTTCCCAGACCTACAATCCCAATCTGAAGTGGGAAACTTCCGAACAGATCGACCTGGGCTTCGACCTCCGCGCCTTCAGCGACCGCCTTTCCCTCGGCGTGGACTGGTTCCACAAGCAGACCAAGGACCTCATCGTATCCGGTGTCACCCTGCCTGCCGTCGTCGGTAACGACGCGTCGCCGATCAATGCAGGCAACGTGCTGAATACCGGTGTGGAATTCGAACTGGGCTGGAAGCATCAGTCGGGTGACTTCAGTTATTCCGTCAACGGCAATCTGGCTACCCTCAACAACAAGGTGACTTACCTGACTCCTGCCATCGCCGGCGGACGTATCGACGGGTCCTCGGCCCAGGCGGCCGGCGGTTCCTTCTCCGCCTTTGAAAAGGATTATCCGGTATGGTATTTCCGCGGCTATCAGGTGGACCACATCGATGCGGAAGGCAATCCTGTTTACAAGGACAATGACGGTGTGGAAGGCATTGACGGCAACGACCGGGTGATGATTGGCAAGCCCATGCCTGACGTGACCTATGGCATCACCTTGAACATGGCCTGGAAGGGTCTGGATCTGAATATCTTCGGTTCCGGTCAGGCTGGCAGCCAGTTGTTCATGGCCCTGGGTTATAACACCATCACCTACCAGTATGCCGAACTCTTCGAGCAGCGCTGGACGAGCAGCAACCCGAACGGCAAGTTCGCCCGTGCCGGTTACAACGATGACAAATACCGCCTTTCCGATGCCTATGTCTTCAGCGGCGACTTCTTCAAGATCAAGCAGATCCAGTTAGGTTACACCCTTCCTGCGCGCCTGACGAAGAAGGTTTTCGTGGACCGTCTCAGGATTTATGCGTCCCTGAACGACTGGTTCTGTTTTACCAAGTATCCCGGACTGGATCCGGAAGTGTCCGCCTCCGTACTCGGCGGCATGGGCGTGGACTATGGTAACTACCCCAGCACCCGCAAGACGGTCTTTGGCCTTTCTATCACCTTCTAAATCCGATCAGCCATGAAAACAAGATATATCATTCTCTCCATCCTTTCCGTTGCGCTGTTGTCAGCCTGCAATGAAAAGTTGCTGGACATTCCCCAGCAGGGAGTCATCAGCGAAAGCAACTTCTACCAGACTGACGATGACGCCGAACAGGCCATCGCGACCTGTTACCAGTGGTGGCGGAACATGGAGTCCGGTGCCTTCCTGGGAGGCGTCCACTACGCCAACGGCTTCATGATGCGCAACCTCCTGTCCGACGAACTGAATACCGGCGGCAGCCGTTCCGACCAACCGATGCTGCAGGAATTCAATGAAAGTGCCATATCTGTTACCAATGCGGTGGTTAAGGGCTATTTCCAGGACCTGTATAAACTCATTTACAAGGCCCATCTGGTGATGGAGCACTTCGACCCCGAATCGGCGACGAAGAAGCGTGCCATAGCCGAAGCCCACTTCTTCCGTGCATGGGCCTATCTCCAGTTGGTAACCCTCTGGGGGACGCCGCCTTATATCGATCACTCCGTCGAGCCCGACAAGGGTGACCTGGAGAACGGCGATCCGGCCCTGATCTGGAAACTCATCGAAGATGATATGGAGGCAGCCATCAATTCCGGCGCTCTGGGCACCAAATCCAATGTCGACGACCAGGAAGGCGGAATCCGCCTGACCAAGGAAGCCGCTGAGGCCTTCTACGGACGGGCCCTCCTGTATGAAGGCAAATTTGCCGAGGCTAAGGCGCAACTCAAAAAGGTGATCGATTCCAAAAAGTACGCGCTGGTGCCCCCCGAGAAGTTCGTGTATTTCTATCACACCACCAACAACCACTGTTCGGAATACGTGCTGGAGATCAACCGCCACTACGATATGGCCAACAACTCTTGGTTCAGCCTGAACGGTACGATGACCACCGGCCAGAGCGGTTGGTTCGCCATCCTGTGGAACTGGGGCTTCAATTACGGTGTCTGCGGTGGCCCTGATGCCGCCAGCCACTTTGATTTCAATGCCACGACGGGCTATTCCAACGGTCTGGTTTCCAAATCCCTGTACGATGATTACAAGGCTGCAGGCGAAGAAAACGGCATCCGCCGCAAGGCGACGATCCTTTCCCTCCAGGATCTGATTGACATGAACATCTACTTCGACCGCACCATGTCCATGTACATGAATGAGGGTTACTGGCGCTTCAAATGGCTGCCCCTGCTGCAGGATGAGAACGTGAACTACTGGGGTGGCAGCCTGGCGTGCACGCCGATGATCCGCTATGCGGACGTGCTTTTGATGATGGCCGAAGCCTGTGTCCAGACCGGAGAAAGTGGTGACGCTTATTTCAACGAAGTGCGTACCCGCGCCGGTGTCTCCACCAAGTCCGGTGTCACCCTCCAGGACATCAAGACCGAACGTCATCTGGAACTTGCCCTGGAGGGCCTCCGTTTCCAGGATCTGATCCGTTGGGGCGATGCTCCGACCGTGCTGAAGGACAAAGGTAAGAGACTTCCTACCCTGCGTCTTATTCCGCCGGAGGGTCTGGATATCACTTCTGCCGAGGCTATCTATGCGGCCAAGTACCAGACCAGCGTGGAATATGTGGATAACGACAAACCCCTGGCCGGATGGACGGCAGGACGTGACGAACTGCTTCCATTCCCGCAGGCTGAGTTGGACGTGAATCCGAACCTGCGGCAGAATCCTGGATATACGGACTAAGTCATGGTCAGGAATCTTATCTTCAACTGTCTGGCCGCGCTGGTCTTCCTGACCGGCTGCGGCCGTGACGGGAAACTGCCCAGGCAGCAGGCTACTCCCCAGATGGAGACTGCCTTCGCGAACTATCTTCAGGCTGTGGAGGATGCCGGCCAGGATATCCACAGCATCATGATCCTGCAGCACGGAAAGGTGGTGGAGGAGAAATGGATGGGCGAAGGGCATCCTGACAGCACCCATATCATGAATTCGGTAAGCAAGACCTTTACGGCCACGGCCGTGGGTCTTGCCATCTCCGAGGGCCGGCTGAAACTGGAAGACAAGGTGGTTGATTTCTTCCCGGGGAAGGTCCCGGAAAATGCTTCTGATACGCTGAAGTCCATAACGGTCCGACATCTGCTCACCATGAACTGCGGACACGGGACCGATCCTACCTTTGCCGTCAGGCAGGGGGACAAGGACTGGGTGACCGCCTTCCTGGAATGGCCCATCGATCATGAACCGGGTACTTATTATTGCTACAACACCATCGGTACCTACGTGCTTTCCGAAATCGTGCAGAAAGTGACGGGGCAGAAGGTCAATGACTACCTGGAACCCCGGCTTTGGGAGCCCCTCGGCATTGAAAAACCGTATTGGGAGGAGAGTCCTGCCGGTGCGAACTGTGGCGGCTGGGGCCTGTATCTCAAGACGGAAGATATGGCCAAGATGGGGCAGTTGCTCCTGCAGGAAGGGAAATGGAAAGGGAAACAGATCCTTCCGGCGGAATGGGTACGCGAAGCATCTTCCCGCCTGGTATGGTCCGTCCCCTCCATGCTTACGCCCGAAATGTGCGAACGCTTCGGCATGACGGAGGAGAACAGCGACTGGCTTCAGGGGTATGGTTACCAGATGTGGCGTTGCCGCCACAACGCTTTCCGGGCAGACGGTGCCAACGGCCAGTATATCATCGTCCTTCCCGACCAGGATGCAGTCATTGCGATGACGGCGAACCTGCGGGACATGCAGGGCGAAATCAATCTAGTATGGGAACATATTTTACCTGCATTGTAAAATGAACAAGAAAGCAATCGTTTTTCTAGGCGCCCTGGTGTCCCTGGTCTGTGCCGCCCAGCGGCCGCAGTTGCCTCCTCCGCCCGGGAATGTCGTCTTTACGCACCGGGTCATGGTCCCGGGCGATGAAACCCGCTCGTTCAACATGAGTCCCGTGTACTTCGTCTATCCGGACGGCCGGTTGGACAAAGACGGTGCCGAGAAACTGATAGAGGAACTGGGGATGGCAGAGCCGATGGCCGGTAACCATTGGAGCGTCTTTGTCGTCAATCCGGTCGGGGATCAGTATGAGGCGGGAACGGACTTCGAGGCATTCAAGAAACTGTTCGATGCCCAGTATACCGTGACGAACCTCAAGGTAATCGGCATTGGTCAAGGTGCCACTTTCGTGAACCAGACCCTGGCTCCGGAGGCCGGTCACGCCATCGCCGGTATCCTTTCCATCGGTGGCAAGCCCGCACATGCCAAGGTCAATCCGCACCCGGTCCCTGTCCTGCTCGCCGGGAAGGGCGCCGCAAAAGCGGCGAAACCTTACCTGGCTGCCAATCAACCTCTTGAGAAAGCGGAACCGCTTCTCAAGACAGTTGTCCTTTCGGATGCGAAGGCCTCGCTGGGAGAAGTTTTCCGCCAGGCGTGGGACCAGGTGTTCAGCCGGAACTATCGCTTCAACAACGTGGGCCACACGTGGTATGAAGGGGCAAAGTTCGGTGAGTACGGCACCTATGAACTGGAGCCATATATGATTCCCGGACACTTTGGTGTCGAGAGGAGGATCGTCACGCAAGAGCATCCTGGCAGCAAGGACTGGCTCTGGTATGAGTACTTCCCGGAAGGGACCCAGGCCGCTCCGGCAAAGAGCGTCCCCCTGATGGTGCTTCTTCACGGCAATACGAACGATCCCCGCACGCAGGCGGAAACTTCCGGTTTCATCGAACTTGCCGGCGAAGAGAAGTTCATCGTCGTCGAGATGGAGTGGCAGGGGAGTGAAACCCATGGCACGATGGGACACGACGGCGTGGAATCCGTCATCTATCAGTTGCTGGAGAAGTATCCGCAGATCGACCCCTCCCGGATATATGCAGAAGGGCTTTCTGCCGGTTCCATTACGGCGACGGCACTCGGTATCAAGAAGTCACACCTGTTTGCCGCCGTGGGCGGCCATTCCGGTGGCATCTTTGCCGTCGCACGGTTCTGTGACGAGAACGGACTGATGGATGAGGCGCTTCAGAAGCGCGGCAACGTGGAAATGCCTTATTGCTCCGTACTGGGAACGGCGGACAAGGTGGTTCCTTTCGTCAGTCCGGACGATTATGTCGGAAACGGCTATCTCAAGGCGTGGAACGCCTACGAGTTGATGAACGGTGTCCCTGTCGTCAAGGACTTGGATTTCCAGGTCGACCCGGTATTCGGCTTCGCCCTCTCGAACCGCCAGCGCATCGTCACCTGCAAAGGGGATGGGATTGCCGTCGAGACCGGTGAAGTCCTGAAAGGGAATGTGCCCGTAGTCAAGATTATCGCCGTTGTGGATTATGCCCATTGGAACTTCAAGCCGACTGCCCGGATGATGTGGGATTACTTCATCCAATTCTCTCGCGATCCTGAAACAAAACGCCTGGTTTACCGGCCGTCCGGCCGGTAGGATAAGGTTTGTTGGTAAATGGTTGGAAGGCCGCTGTCCGTCAATACGGGCAGCGGCCATTGTTTGCAGGGTATTGAGGATCTACCTTTTCCCGGGTTTACGTCGCCCTGTCCCTTCGATTCCGGTCAGGTCGTCGCCCAGGTCGGCCCGTATCTCGTCTGCGACCCGGAGGAGTTCGGTTTCTTTTTCGGGAAACATCCCGATTACATTGCAGCGCTCTCCAGGGTCCTGCCGCAGATCGTACATCTCAAGACTGTCGATGATCCGGCGGCCAATCCTCCCTGGTGCACCGTCCATGCCCGGTTCATACATCTCGTACGACTGGTAAGCGTGCGGGAAGATCAGTTTGAACCGTCCGTCCGTAACGGCCTCGAGGGAGTTGCGCTGGAAATAGAAACACAGATACTTCCGGGGGGGCTCTTTGTCCTTACCCGTCAGATAAGGGATGAAGTCAATACCGTCGATTTTCAGTTTCGGCTGTGCTGCCCCGGTGAGACTGGCCAGGGTCGGGAGGAAGTCGATGTTGCTGATCAAGTCATTGCAGATTCCCGCCCGGATATGTCCGGGCATATAGAAAATGCAGGGAACCCGGAGCCCTCCGTTGAACGTGGTGGACTTTCCTTCCCGGAAACCGCCGGTCGAGCCGGCATGATTGCCGTAATTCCTCCATGGACCGTTGTCGGAAGTGATGATGACCAGCGTGTTGTCGGCAATGCCCAGGTCTTCAAGTGTTTGACGGACCGTGCCGATGCTCCAGTCCAGTTCCATCATGACATCGCCGTAAAGGCCGGCCTGGCTCATCCCCCGGAACTTTTCCGAGACCCCGAGGGGCACGTGCGGCATGGCGTGGGCGAAATAGAGGAAGAAAGGCTTTCCGGCCTTGGCATTGCGGGTGATATATTCGACAGCCCGTTCCGTATAACGGGTTGTGAGTTGGTCCATCTGCGCGTCGGTGTCGATGTATTCCTTTACTTCCAGGCCATCATACAGCGGAAGGCGGGGAAACTCCATGGTCGGATGGTTCGGCCACATATCGTTGGAATAAGGCAGTCCGAACCATTCGTCAAAGCCGTGGTGCGGCGGAAGGAACTTCTCCGCATCGCCGATGTGCCATTTGCCGATCAGGGCGGTGCTGTAGCCGTTGGCCTGCATGATCTCCCCGATGGTCTCCTCTTCAGCAGCGAGGCCGTATTCGCTTCCGGTCATCGGCGCGCCTGTCAGGCCCACCCGGTTGGAGTAGCAGCCGGTGACGAGGGCGGAGCGTGAGGCGCCGCTGATCGGCTGGGCAGCATAGTAATTCGTGAAACGGAGGCCGTGGGCGGCCATGAAATCCACATTCGGCGTCGTATAGCCCACGGCTCCGTTGAAAGAAAAGTCGGCAAAACCGGCGTCATCCAGATAAAAGAGGACGACATTGAGCGGTTTCTTCCCGTGTGTGTCCAAGGTCAGGAAGGCATCTTTTGGGACGGTCTCCCCGCACCCAAGCGCTGCCAATCCGGTAACCCCTGCAAGAAACCTTGAACAGTTCATGCTGGAGGTCGGCTTTTACTTGAACAGCAGCCGGGCGAAGGTGTTCAGGTACAGGCGCCAGTTCTTCCAGACGTGGGCGTCGTCGCTGACGAAGAGGGTGTGCTGCATGCCGTTGTCGGTGAGGTGCTTGTCCAGCACGAGGGAACCCTGGTAGGCCATGTTGTCCTCCTTGCCCACGCCGATCCAGTACAGTTTGTAACCGGCCTTCTTGATGCCCTGCAGGTCGGCGTCGAGGTGGTCGCTTTCGCGGATGCCGCAACTCAGGGGGCAGATGTAGTTGAACACGCCGGGATAAAGGATGGTCGCGGAAGTGGTGTGGCCGCCGCCCATGGACAGGCCCGCGATGGCGCGGCCGTCGGCTTTGGCGATGGTGCGGTACTCCTTGTCGATGAACGGGACGATCTCCTTCACGAGACTGTTGACATAGGCGTTCTGCCACTTCGGGTCCTGGCGGTCCATCTGGATGGTCTCGAGGCCGAGGGTGTTGGCGGCCTTCTGGTTCGGGTTGCCGTTCGGCATCACGACGATCATCGGCTTCGCAAGACCTTTCTCAATGAGGTTGTCCAGGATCTGGGCGGCACGGCCCATGGAGGTCCAGGCTTCCTCGTCGCCGCCGCCACCGTGGAGGAGGTAGAGGACAGGATACTTCGCCTTGGGGTTCTTCTCGTAGCCGTACGGGGTATAGACCGTCATGCGGCGGGAGATGCCCAGGAGCGCGCTGTCATACCAGCGGTAGGTCACGGAGCCGTGGTTCTTGGCTTCATAGTAGTTCTCCGAGCGCTCGCCCGGGATGAACAGCATGTTCAGGTAGCGGGTGC
>JAEEGG010017714.1_pt1 | contig 14612 bp, 10 predicted proteins | sample 9134161 | NCBI WGS metagenome assembly JAEEGG01 (sample SAMN16246543, study PRJNA631951) | gut metagenome | biome: gut microbiome; feature: rumen; material: CR-attached | host: Bos | place: Iran: Karaj | collected 2018-10
GGATGAGTGCGGCTTACGCTGATACGGGGGCCCTTGGGAGTGGACTTAACATCAAGAACATACACCTTGAGTCTGTCTCCGTTATTGTACTTCTCGCCGGGGATCATCTCGGACTCTGCAAGTATTCCGTCTGCCTTGCCGAGGTTGAGGCTTGCATTGCCTCCCACATAGTGATTAAAGGTTCCGGTAACAACATTCTTTCTTCTTCCGGAGAACTGATCGAATACTGCATGTCTCTCCTCTTCACGGATCTTTTGAAGGATCACGTTCTTGGCGCTCATTGCAGCGATACGAGTAAGATCATCGGACTTTATATCAACCTGTACAACGTCTCCAACCTGTGCATCGGGAGCGATAGCCCTTGCATCTTCGGGGGAGATATCCTCAAGAGGGTCCATAACATCATCCGCAGTCTCGACAACAGTCTTCTCTGCGTAGATACGATAATCACCGGTGTCGCGATTGATCTCGGCACGGATGTTTTTGATGTTCTCATTTCTGCCGTACAGGTTTCTGCAGCCTGCAACGAGTGCATTTTCAATAGCTTCGAAAATGGACTCTCTGTCAATGCCTTTTTCCTTTGCAAGCAGATCAAGACTCTCAATAAGTTCGCTGTTCATTTTGTTTTTTCCCTTTTCCTTTCTGTATTAAAGATCAAAAGTAAGTTTTATGACTGATATGTCGCTTCTGTTCCAGACAGCATCAAGCTCTGTTTCAGGATCCGTGATGGTTACAGTCTCCTTATCGAATGCCTTGAGAATCCCAACTGTCTGTTTGCCCTTTACTGGCTTTTCTTCGGTTCCGCCGATGACCTGAGGTTTGTAGAACGAGATCTCTACCTCTTCCCCGATCGACCGGCTTAAATGCCTGTCCTTGGAGAGTGTTCTTCCAAGTCCCGGACTCGATACCTCCAGTATGTACTGTTCCTCGATCAGTCCGGATTCATCCAGCTTAGCTTCGAAAGCACGGCTTACTGCTTCACAGTCGTCTATCGTAACTCCGCCTTCCTTGTCAATATATGCCCTGAGATACTTCTCACCGTTTTCAGTGACATATTCCACATCGTAGACCGTCACTCCGTACTCTTCGGTAACAGGTATCAGCAGCTTCTCGGCCTTATCGGCCACAACATCGGCTTTGCCCATTATTATCCCTCATGTAAATGTGTAAAAAGAGTTCCTAACAAACACATAAGAGTGGCCGGTGGCCACTCTTACGATCAACTACATAGGTTAATGTATACCACATATAGTGTAATGTCAAGAAAAATCCCTGCCATTTGTTACACATAAGGCCCTGTCAGATCTTCTTCTCAAGTTCACTGACAAGCTTTTCGATACATCCGTCCCTGAAGGGACTCTCCAGTCCGACGCTTTCAAGCATCGGCTCATAGAATCTGGTAGCTGACAGCCTGCAGAGCTTCAGGTAATCCTCAAAAGCGCCTCTGAAATCCTTATCCATCCTCACCTTGAACTGCATTGCACAGATGCTGGCAAGAACATAATCGATGTAATAGAAGGGACTCTGGAAGATATGTCCCTGTCTCTGCCAGTATCCGCCCTCTCCGAAGAAAGGATCGTTATCATAGTCCATATGAGGTCTGTAGACCTTCTCAAGTTCCTTCCAGACATTCTTCCTTTCAAGCGGAGTCATGCCGGGGTTATCGTAGATGATATGCTGGAATTCATCAACCATGCAGCCGTAGGGAACAAAGATGATGGAATCCTCGAGATGCATTGTATAGTAGTCGTCCTTCCTGTCTCCGAAGAACTTCTCCATCCATCCGTATGTAAAATACTCCATGGACATGGAATGGATCTCAGCCGTCTCCATGGTTATCTCATTGTGCTCGGGTATGGGATCGTTCCTTGTGATAAATCCCTGGAAAGCGTGACCGCACTCGTGGGTTATGACATCCACATCTCCGCTGGTGCCGTTGAAGTTGGCGAAGATGAAGGGAGCCTTATACTCGGGCATAAATGTCATATAACCGCCCTGACGCTTGGTCTTGCGTCCCAGAACATCGAAGAGATCGTACTGTCTCATAAAGTCTATGAATTCAGCGGTCTCGGGTGAAAGCTCGCGGTACATTTCCTGACCTGCCGCAAGTATCTCTTCAGGAGTTCCTATGGGCTTGGGATTGCCGTTGGTGAAGTAGACACCATTGTCATAATATTTCAGACTGTCTACGCCGATGCGGCTGCGTCTCTTTTCATGTATCTTCGTTGCAAGGGGAACAAAGGCTTCCTTGACCTGTCTGCGGAAGTTCTCAACCTGCTCCCTACCGTAGCTGTTCCTGTTCATGCGCATGTAGGCAAGGGGGACGTAATTGTCATATCCCATCTCCTTCGCCTGGGCAGTACGGTTTGCCACCATCTTATCGTAGATATCGTCGATATCTCCCGTGACGGTAAGGAAGTAATCGCTGATAGCCTTCCATGCACGCTTTCTGACATCCCTGTCAGAAGATGTGGTGAACTTTGTCATAAGGCTTAAGTTGTACTCTTCTCCGTCAAAGGGAATCTTAGCGGTTGCGATGAGCTTGGTATATCTGCTTGAAAGCTCATTCTCTTCCTGGGCAAGTGAGACTATCTTCTCATCAAATGCCTTGATGGCAAGTTCCATGCTCTTAAAAGCCACGGGTCCCAGCTTTTCTTCAAACTGCTTCCTGAAGGGTGTCTTAAACAGCACCTTGTTATATTCTGTTGTGCAGCTCATAAGAAGGGGCTCTACGCTGTCATAGTAATCATTTTCCCTGTCATAGAACTCATCTGTGGTATCTATGTCATGGCGTATGTGGGCGATGACGATCTGGGTCATGGCATGCTCGGAAAGCTTTGTCACTTTCTCATGCACGCTCCATGCCTCTTCGAAGCTTGCTGCCTTTGCAAGAGCTTCGGTAAGTTCCCTGTATTCCTTTATGACACCGTCTCCATCAACGCGTTCATAGGGAAGATCCTTGAATTTCTGCATATATTTTTTCCTTTTTATTTTCTGATATTTCATCCTGTCGTTAAAAGGATGAGTTACATTTTAAGAAAAATACGGTGAACGGAAATGATCATCCGTTCACCGGTATATCATTATTTTTTCTTACCCTTCGATTTTCCGTTATCTTTTTTTGACGGATCGTCTGCGGGCTTTTCTTTTGCAGACTCTTTGCCTGCGGTTTCTTTCTCTATTGCAATCTCTTTGTCCGGTGTCTTGTCTGCAGGCTTTTCCTCAGTCTTTGCAGTATCTGCGGAAGTAGCGGTCTTGTCCAGATCAGGATCGTAGAGATGGCATGCGCAGAAATGTCCGGGCTCCACCTCTCTCATCTCAGGGGATACGGTCTTGCATATCTCCATGCACTTCTCGCATCTTGTATGGAACTTGCATCCGGATGGAGGATTTGCAGGTGAAGGAATGCTTCCCTGAAGGACTATACGGTTCATCTTGTAATCGGGATCCGGTACAGGAATCGCAGAAAACAGTGCCATGGTATAAGGGTGAAGAGGCTTTGAATAGATCTTCTCCGTCTCCGAATACTCTACCATGTTACCAAGGTACATAACTCCCACGGTATCAGATATATGCTCTACCACCGACAGGTCGTGGGAGATGAACAGATATGTCAGTCCGAACTGCTTCTGAAGATCCCTGAGCAGATTGATGATCTGTGCCTGGATTGAGACATCGAGAGCCGAGACGGGCTCATCACAGAGTATGAACTCGGGATTGAGGGCAAGGGCTCTTGCGATACAGATCCTCTGACGCTGTCCGCCGGAGAACTCGTGAGGATAGCGGTTCTTGTGCCACTCCTGAAGTCCGCATGCCTCCATTACCCTGGTGATATAATCATCGATCTCTTCCTTCGGTACAATGTTGTGTTCCCTGACTGCCTCACCTATGATCTCCCCGATGGGAAGTCTGGGTGAAAGACTTGAATAGGGATCCTGGAAGATTATCTGTATCCTGGGACGAAGCTTTCTCAGCTCTTCCTTGGACAGCTTGAAGATATCCTGTCCGTCAAAGATAACTTCACCCTCAGTCTTTTCCTGAAGTCTCAATATGGTCCTTCCGGTGGTGGATTTTCCGCATCCCGATTCTCCCACAAGCCCCATTGTGGTACCTCTTTTTATGGAGAAGGACACGCCGTCAACAGCCTTGACATTACCGACAGTCATCTTAAAGAAGCTGGATTTGATGGGGAAGTACTTCTTCAGATTTCTGACCACAAGAAGGTTTTCGCTATCGTTTTCAGCACCGGCGATAACGCCCTGTTCTTTTACCTCACTCATTTTACAAGCTCCTCTACGTTAACAGTCTCAGGATATCCGAGAACCGATCCTTCATCATAGAATCTGTAGCATGATACAAAGTGTGTATCGGATATCTTGATCTCAGGGGGATAGTCTCCTCCGACCTTGTCCACCTTAGCCTTGCATCTGTCGCACTGCATCTCGCAGCGGTCACGGAAATAGCAATAGTCCGGCATGTTTACGGGATTGGGTACGCTTCCCTCGATATTGTAAAGAGAATCAACCTTCTTGCCCACGACAGGCTTGGACTTCATAAGTCCTATGGTATAAGGATGAGCAGGATGATGGAAAATATCATCGGCGGTACCCTTTTCTATAACTCTTCCCGCATACATTACCACCACGTAGTCAGCCATGCTTGCAACAACTCCCAGGTCGTGGGTTATGAGCATGATCGACGAATTGATCTTGTCCTTGAGTGCAGACAGAAGATCGAGGATCTGCGCCTGGATGGTAACATCGAGTGCAGTGGTGGGCTCGTCTGCAATTATGAGTTCCGGGCTGCAGGCAAGAGCGATGGCGATCATGACACGCTGTCTCATTCCTCCCGAAAGCTCATGAGGATACATCTCATATACACCCTCTTTGTTGGCGATGCCTACCATCTCCAGCATCTCGAGTGTACGGTTTTTGATCTCTTCCTTGCTCATCTCGGGATGATGCAGCTCGAGAACCTCATTGACCTGCATACCGATCTTGAATACGGGGTTAAGACTGGTCATGGGCTCCTGGAAGATCATGGACACCTTGTTGCCACGGATCTCCTGCATCTTGGATGTAGGTGTATTGACGATATTGTATGCGGTTCCGTCCCCGAGATTGAATCTTATCTCGCCGCCCACGGTCTGTCCGCTGGGGCGCTGGAGGAGCTGCATAAGGGAAAGGCTTGTAACGCTCTTTCCGCATCCGGATTCTCCTACCACTCCTACGGTGGAGCACTTGGGAATGTTGAAGGAGATACCGTCGACAGCCTTGACCACACCCACGTCACTGAAGAAATAGGTGCAGACATTATCGAACTCGACGACATTCTTGTCATCCTTCATATGGGTCATATAAAGCGAAGGATCCTTCTTGGCATTAGCTCTGTCAGCTTCAAGCTTTTTGGTCACCTTGCGGTTAAACTTAGTGATCCTTCTTGATTCCTTGCCGGACATGAAAGAAGATTTATTCTCTTTATTATCTTCCTTCTTCTCTTCTTTTATCTCTTTGTTATCAGCCATGATCAACCTCATTAATACAGATATGAATTATTATCTCTTGGACTTAGGATCATATGCATCTCTTAATCCGTCACCCACAAAGTTGAATGCGATTACGGTAAGACATATGAGAAGACCTACAGGGATCCAGATGTGCTGGTAATGTGCCATTGCCGTTGCGGAGGATACCGAGTTGATGATGGTTCCCCAGGTCGCCAGAGGGTGCTTGACTCCCAGGCCGAGGAAACTTAAGGTCGACTCGGTAAGAATGACCGAACCCATACCCATGGTGGCAATGACGATCAGCTGCGGCATGACATTGGGGATAAGGTGACGGAAGATCCTGTCCTTGACCCTGATGCCTGTAGCCTCTGCAGCTACCATAAACTCCTGCTCTCGCAGTGAGAGGATCTGTCCTCTTACCATTCTGGCCACTCCTGCCCATCCCAGTATTCCGAGGGTTGCCATCATTATCATCAGTCTTATGTAGGTATCCATTCTGAGTGAATCCATCATTGCACCGAGTATGATCATGATGGGAAGTGAAGGCAGGCAGTAGAATATATCTACCATTCTCATGATGAGGTTATCGACCCAGCCTCCGTAATATCCGGCGAGACCGCCCATGATAACTCCAAGGATTATCTCCAGGAATACGACCACGAATCCGACCATCAGGGAGATCCTTCCGCCGTACATGACTCTGGCAAGAACGTCGAAGCCGTCACCGTCGGTACCGAGGATATGCTCCTTCGAAGCAGGTGAGAACATATCGATCAGATAGATGATCTGATCACAGTTGATCACATACTCTCCGGTATCTCTTCTCGTGATAACGAGTTCAGCCTCGGAGTACTGGAGATTGCCCTCCTCATCGTATGTGTACAGACCGCTCTCATCCTGAAGAGGGATGTTATATACAAGTGTCTCGGACTTGGCGCCTGTTTCAGCCATTGTAAGGACCAGCTCTTCGATCTCCTTCTTCAGATCGTATTCAATGCTGTCCTCACCGGTATAACGCCTTACGGAAAACTGTGACAGCTCTGCGATCTCGCCGCCCTTCTCATCCTTGAGGATCATAAGGCCTTCAGACTCGGCGACAACGTAGCTGTTTCCGTCAACCTTAAAGGATGTTCCGTCCATGATATGGGTAAGTGTATTGGCCTTAAGTTCATCCGAGATCTTCACATCGGAGGAAATGGCGTTGAAGGTAAGTCTGGTGAATACCATTGCAGCCTTTTCTCCGGATACAAAATACGCATCATATCCGTTAGTGCTCTCCACAAGGAAATATGTCTTACCGCTTACAACAAATGAATAAGCCTTGCTTCCTGCAGCTTTCTCGAAGGCTCCTTCAAATGATGCGGGAAGGTCTGTATCATACATCACAACACCGTTCATCTCGGAATAGATATTGTAGGACTTGGCTACATCCTTCTCGTAGGCATAGGTGACACCTTCGAATGTAAACTCTCCTCCGGCGCGGTTAAAATCAGCCTTAAGGGCTTCGAGAAGACCATCGATCTTCTGACCGTTAAATGTGATGGTGTCATCGATCATGTCATATGTGCCCACAAGTGCGCTTCCGGATCCTACCGATGCAACCTTCCTGGTGGTGACTGAAGAAAGATTGAACACATCATCATTTATCCTGTTCAGAAGAAATGCATCATCATCTGCCACAAGGAGAGCTCCGTCACCGTCTGCGGCGATCAGCTTCTTGGCCATACTGTTTATAGAAGTGGTAACAGTCCTGGGAACAGTGATATCCGAAGACAGCTTATAACCTGTATAGGAGGTGATCTCCTTGGCAAGTGCATAGTTAACATTCTGGGTATCGTACTTATAGAAGATCTCCTTCTGTCCGTAGGGATAGAACAGCGGGCCGAGGAAAGAGAATACGAACATAAGTATAAGGAGACCGCTTCCGAATACGGCAAGACGGTTTCTCATGAATCTCTTGAAGACCTGTCTTCCGGGAGAAAGCACCTTGACACGGGAGACATCATCAAGTCCAACGCTGCCGGTCTTCTCAGTTTTACCGGCTTTCTGTTTCAGTATTTCATTCAGATTATATGAAGCCATAATTCCTTGATTCCTTTTCAAATAATATCAGCTCAGACGGACTCTTGGGTCTACCGCTGCATACAGCAGATCGGAGATCAGGTTGCCGAGAAGTGTCAGGACTGAGATAAATGCAAGATAGAACATGATGAACGGGATATCCGCCTGTGTCATGGAATTGTAGGAAGCATAGCCGATTCCTCTGATACCGAACAGCGTCTCCGTGATAAGTGCTCCGGAGAAAAGTCCGGGAAGCGAACCGCCGAGCATTGTAACAAGAGGGATAAGAGTATTTCTGAAAGCGTGCTTTCCGATGACCTTCTTCTCGGGAACGCCCTTTGCACGGGCAGTTCTGATGTAATCGGAATTCAGCACTTCAAGCATATTTGTACGGGTATAGCGCATCAGGCTTCCGATACCGACAACGGTAAGTGTTACGGCAGGAAGAACAAAATGTTTCGCCAGATCCAGGAATTTTCCGAATGTAGATAAGAACTGATAGTCACGGCCCTGCATACCGGTGAGGTCCACCCATCCGAGCTTGACCGCAAATACATACTTAAGAAGCGTCGCCAGGAAGAATGTGGGAAGGGATATACTCACCATGGCGACGACTGTGGTGAAATAATCCGTGAAGCTGTACTGCTTCTTGGCCGCTGTGATACCCAGCGGTATTGCTATAAGTATTTCGAAGATAAATGAAACGAGTCCGAGTACAAAACTGTACCATACAGTGTCATTGAACTTCTCGATAACGGGAATGGTCCAGACCCAGCTGTCACCCCAGTCACCGCGAACGGCACTGCGAAGCCAAACGAAGTAACCCTGTACCACACCCTTGTCCATACCGTACTGCGCATTCAGATCAGCCAGCCACTCCGTATAGCTCTTGGTTGCTCCGGGACGGGATGCAAGCTCTCTTGCCTTGGTCTCCACGAAGCTCATCGGCATGTTATACATCAGTACGTAAATGAGAAACATGACGAAGAAAAGGATAAGTACACTGTAAAGTAATCGTTTGGTTATAAACTTTGCCATTTTAAATCCTGCCTTTTAAACCGTTTCGGAGAGGAGGCGCATGTCCCCCTCTCCTTTCACGGAAATTATAATGCTGATGATTATTTGGTAGCCATGGTATTGATCTCAGCATACCATCCCCAATAAGGAGTCATATCCTGAGGAATGGTTGCGATATCGATACGCTCGGTTGAGAAGGTGGTGCAATCCTTTCTCTGATAAAGAGGAAGCTCGCAGCCCCAATCCATGATGATCTCCATAGCCTCTTTGTAGATTGACTTTCTCTCTTCGGTATCAGCGCTTGCACGTCCTGCTCTGATGAGTTCGTCGAGTTCGGAATCATCTACTGCATAGTGGTTGGAGTTGGTTCCGTTACCATGTGCATTAGCACTGGAATAGACCTGGGTCATGTCGGGATCTACGGTAGCCTGCCAAGCAGCTGCCCACATCATAGCGGTATTGGACTCAAGAGCATTGTTCCAAACGCTGGTTCCTACGTCGTTAACCTGGAGCTTGATGCCGAGCTCTTCAAGAACTTCGGATGCTGCAACGGCAACACCGTATGCAGGGTGATCCTGAGTTCCCTGTCCGGGGATCATGATCTCGTAGGTCTGAGTGCAGTCGGTGAACTTTCCGCTTGCTTCATCAAAGGTAAATCCTGCAGCCTTGAAGTATCCGATGGCCGCCTCTCTTGCTGCTGCATAACGCTGCTCTTCGTTCATTGAAGAATCATAGATGGCATTTCCGTCAACATCAACTGAGTAAGCGGTAACATATCCTTCATCTGCAGGCTGAGGTGCTGCCCATGAGGTATTGGAGATGGGATACTGGATAACAGCTGCACGGTCTCCGTAGTAAGAGTTGATAACGGTATCACGGTAAACAGAGAACAGGGTCATGAATCCCTTACGAAGATTCTTGGATGCCTCTGAAGAAGGATCCCCGCCGACATTTACAAGGTCTGCGCTGATTCCGAGATATCCGTATCCGCGGTAGTCAACGAGCTCGGTGGTGATCACATCACCTACAAGCTGTCCGCCGTTGGCATCCTTGATAGCCTTAACAACATCATCGCTGATGGAGGGAACTGCGATATCGAAGGAACCGGTAACGATACCGGGAACATAGTCGGAATCAACAGACTCCTGAAGAAGGAGGTATGTGGTCTTAGGCTCTCCGTCGAAGTAATAAGGATTAGCCTTAAGAGTTACAACACCGTTTGAATATCCTTCGTAGGTATAAGGTCCGCATCCGAGAGGCTGGGTATTCTTAGCCTTTACTCCGGAAAGGTCACCCTTTACGAAGCCGAAGCTGTTGTTATCGTAGTCATAAAGAGCAGTATCACCATAGTAGTGAAGAGGAGCGATGGTGAATGCCATGTTGTAGATGGCGGTAGCATCGAACTCAGTCATATGAATGGTGAGGCTGTGGTCTCCGGTCCTGATGACACCTGAAATGCTGTCAGCTGACTCGCCGGTTGAAACACCGGACTCAAAGTCTGCGCCAAGTGCAGCAATGGTAAGAGAAAGTCTGGTGGATCCTGCAGACTCTACTGACTCAGCGGTCTCAGCATCATTATCATATGCCTCAAGAATGGCATCCCAGAAATCCTGAGCTGTAGCTGACTCAGGGATATCGAATCCCCAGTTTGCAGCACATGCGGAAACTGAATCATCGGGAGCGTTGTATCCGTTATCGATACAGTAGTCAACAATCTCCTGTGCAAAATCCGCACCTGCGTTGTTGTTGTAATAATCCCAGAACTTGGTGTACTGAGCTTCGGTGTAGAGGTCGTTAGCGGCATATCCGCCCTCGCCTGCAGCGAAGATAACGTTTCCTCTTGAATCCATGCCGCCGCGGTATGCATCCATTCCCTCGATGGGAAGTGCATAGATGGTGGAGCTTCCGTCGTAGGTAGGATCACAGAGAACATAGATGGTGAAGATGACATCATCGATGGTAGCATCAACACCGTCAGAGAACTTGATGCCTTCCTTCATGGTAAGGTTGTAGTCAACAGATCCGTCGGCGTTCTGAACAACCTCAACATCACCCATTCCGTCATAGTGATAATCGGATCCGTTGTAAACAACGTTCTCGCCCGCGATACCGTTGTTGATAACAGCACCGCCACGGTCTGCAGCGAGGAGTCCGCCCTGGGTAAGATCAACAACCTCCATATCATAAGCGGTTGTTGCGAAGAAGGGGCTGAACTTCTGACCAAATGTGGAGGTAGCATACACAATGGTAGTATCTCCGGCAGGTTCAACTGTCTGGCTCTGATCCGGTGCCGGATCAGCGTTTCCTTCCTGGCTCTGATCTTCTACTGCGTCCGGTGTATCAACGGGCGTCTCATTCTGCTGGCATCCGGCGATCATTGTGAGCGTCATGCCCGCAGAAAGAAGAAGAGCCATAACTTTCTTGCTTTTCATTTTTTCAATTCCTCCTTTTATAGTCTACCCCGGCAAAGTAACCGGGAAATATAACACATCCGAATCCGGATGAAGTTAACAGATTCACTGTCTGCCCAAACCCTTATTATCCGCTGTCTCCGCAAATCCTTTTGCCCGGAAGATCATTACCGAACAGATAAAGAGAAACAGGGTGCTTGCGGTGATCAGGGTATCCGCCGCAAGAAATCCGTTTTTTACATGCCATATGACCTGTCCCACGAAAGATGTGAAGGAAAAGATCATGTCAAAAAGCGACCAGATGGCCAGCCTCTCAAATCCGGACTTTACCTCATCACGCTTTAGAGGCTCCGATGAACGCAGATAACATACAAGTCCCATCACCAGGTGTATATCCGCAAAAAGGCATACTATAAAGGGAAGGGAGGTATACCACTTATGCATCAGTTCATTCGCCATAAGGAGCGGGATCATGGTAAAAACGATTGCCGCAGCTATGAGACCGCCCATTAGGATAACCGCTTTCTTACGTATCTCCTCCGGAAGGACATAGTAAAAATCAGGACCATTGTATACGGATCTCTTTTTCAGCCGTCCCTTCTTATCCCTGAAATATTCGATACTGTAATCGGAAGTCCGTTCCGAAATTCTGTCGGGGTCCATAATCGGAACCTATTTTAACATATTTTCATACAAAAATGCCCAAAAAAATCAATAAAATGCACAAAAAAAGGGTTTTCCGGAAACGAAAAACCCTTTTGGACGATCACAGATCTCCGGAATGCGTGAAAACACTGATCATGACAGTGCAGTTCGGAAACTGCTTTAAAAAATATAGTTTACATTTTTTTATCTGTTCATCAGAAAATGAGGTGAAAGTGATGCAAAAAGCATTCCGAGAAGCAGATTACATACCGCACCGATCATCAGGAATGCTGCAACCTGTCCCAGCAATACCCCTGCCACCACAAAAGCTGCGGCGGGGATCATTCCGAAGTAGATAAAGATCACCTGAAGCATTGTCTTGACCGTCTGTGCATGATCTCCGGGCACAGACAGATTGATGAACGTGCCGACGGTGGTACCGAATACCGATACGCTGAGCAGGAACACAAACCACAGGATCACATTAAGCGGCGAAGTTCCGACCAGCACCCCGGAAAGGATAATGGGCACCGACAGATCGATGGCCGTGACAACAATGCTTCCCAAAAGTGATGCCATTATCTTCTTAAAAGGGCTTTCCGGAACAAGCACGAAGAATTCTCTGGATGTATCCTCACTGAGAGGATTTCCCAGTGTCCTGTAAAATGCGATAACAAGCAGCAATGCACCCGGCACGATAAACGGATCTATGCTGAGCTTTGTATCCCTTATCAGATAGATTGAGAAAAGGGACACTGCGAGAGCTATGAGCATTGTCTTGGAAAAGATCCTGAATATCCCGAAACGGAAACGGTTGATCAGTGACTTGTAGAAGAAAACACTTGCGCCGAAGCCGTAATGGAAGCCGTCTCTTACAAGCTTATCGCTTCTGCTCTTCTCTCTTGTAGCCACCGCTCCCTTGTCCGCATTCCTGGCATCCTCCAGTCTGGAGGCTATCTTCTCTGCAGCAAACATGGCATCCTCATAGAAATCAGCCTTTATATTCCATATCAGGATGACGATACCCACGCACGCAATGACAAAGAGTACAGCATAGATAACCGACTTGACGGTATCTCCGCATACAGCATGGTAGATCATGCCTCTGATCCATCCGTAGAAGGGGATCCAGAAGGTCTTCTTGCTTCCGAAAAACGATAAGGCCGCAGGTATGGCATCCTTGCCCGAAAGGGTCTTATATATGATAAAGCAGACACCCAGCACGCCGTAGAAGATATAGGTTCCGTTAGTCGCCCACTTGCTTTTGCCCTTTTCTCCCCTGCATACGATGGTATAGAAGGATACCTGGATCAGGGTACTGAACACCATTACAAGGCCGTAAGCGATTATGATGGAAAATGCAGCCCATGTACTAAAGCCCGCACTGTATATAAGATTGGGGATCTGGAACATCATGTACAGGCACATGAACAGGGTAAAGCCAAGATTCATGAGGAGTCTGAACATCAGGACCGATTGCGGCTTTAGCGGCGAAGAGAAAAGCATCGGAACATCGGCAGGCTTGAAAAGCTGTCCCGACTTCCCGGAGTTTGTTATGCTGAGAGTGATCATGAAAAAGAATGCCGCAACAACGATCAGGTCTGTCACATCGGCCTTATCCAGATCATAGTTCTGCATAAAGGTGGTAAAAGCACCGGGCTCATCAGCCAAATCTTCAGGCTCATCTTCTTCCTCTGCTACGGTTTCTTCACTGATGGTTCCCGCAATCTTAGGGATGATGGTTCCCACAACAAATCCGACGACTCCGCCCATCACCATAATGATCAGAAAAAACGCAACCCAGGTCTTAAGAAGCTTTTTGATCGTATTGATCGCAGTATGAATGAAATAATACAGAAAGAGTCTCATCAGACACCTGCCTCCTTCTCAGGAGAAGCGGTCTGCTCCGGCTCATCTTCGCTCAGATCCTCCTTGCTGAGTCCTTCGGTAACTTCGAAGAAAAGATCCTCCAGACTGATGTTTCTTCCCTCTATCTCATTCTTGGTAACTCTTGCTTTTACCGTTCCGCCCTGCATGATTATGGCCTGATCCCAGAGCATATCCACGCTGTCGATGATATGTGTGCTTACAAGCATGGTCTTTCCTGCCTGGCGCATCTCCTCTATCATCTTCTTCAGTTCCTTGATGGCATGAGGATCGAGTCCGAGCAGCGGCTCATCAAGAAGCAGGATATCCGGATCAGGAAGAAGGCCTATGCAGAGGTTAAGCTTCTGCTGCATGCCCTTTGAAAGTTCATCACCGAATTTCTTTTTCTTGTCTGCCAGTTCAAAACGCTCGAGAAGTTCATCGATTCTGCCCTTATAATCGGTCATCTTATAAGCGCGGGCGATGAATTCCATATGCTCCACAACAGTCAGGGTGGGATACAGTGAAGGCATCTCGGGAATATATCCGAGAACTCTTCTGGCTTCGGATGTCTTGTTCGGGATACCGTTTACGGTGATGGAACCGCTGTACTTGAGAAATCCGATTATGGACTTCATGATGGTGCTCTTTCCGGCACCATTGGGACCGAGAAGGACTGAAAGGCTTCCCGGATCAAGGACGAAGGATACATCGTTACAGGCAATGTTCTTGCCGTATTTTTTGGTTACATGATCAACTACAAGCATATTATTCTCCCCAGAAAAAAGTATGATAAAAACAAACATAGAAAGATTAACACATTATGAGGGAAAAAGGTATATGGAGGTATGAGCCGTGCTCATTCGGAAAAAGCTGCCACATATCGCACATTCATTCGCAAAACGGTGCTGCGCACCTTCGCATCCGCTTTCGCGTATGCTTTTTGCTCATAAATGTGCGATACTGCTTCGCAGTTATGAAAATAAAAAAGAAGCGCCATATGCATGCGAGCATGCATGGCACTTCTTTTTTATTATCATACTGTGGCAGTGATCTGTGAATTACATCATCCCGCCCATGCCGCCGCCTGCGGGCATAGGAGGCTG
>JAEEGG010017715.1_pt1 | contig 14611 bp, 15 predicted proteins | sample 9134161 | NCBI WGS metagenome assembly JAEEGG01 (sample SAMN16246543, study PRJNA631951) | gut metagenome | biome: gut microbiome; feature: rumen; material: CR-attached | host: Bos | place: Iran: Karaj | collected 2018-10
GGAAAGAGTATGGGATTGAAACAATTATCCCTTTTTCCCGTTTCGTTTTGCTTTCTTTTCAATGCCTTTAATCGATTCCAAATAGGCTTGTTCCACAGGCGAGAGGGTTTTTACCTGATACTTGCGGTATTCGGCGACAGCTTTCTCCATTGCCTCTTCATGGCTGACGGAACCTCCATCGGTAAGCAAACCCTCTCCGTTTGCCATGAGAATGTTGTCAAGCTGACGGATGTAATCATCCATATACATAGGATTGTGGCGCAACGCCTGTATTTCAGCAAAGTCGAAGTATCCGGATACAAGGTTGTTGAGAATCTTCAACTCGCTTGCCGACAAATAATTCTTAGCAATTTTCACATCATTCAAGCATGGAAGCTCACCCCTGAATGTCGTCAACCCCATGAAAGGCTTAGCAGCATCAGCACGGTCATAGATAACCTCTGCAGCCGTATGGCCATGAGCAGCATAATGAAGTTTGTTCTGTACTATTTTGAAGAATAGGCGTGAAGCCTCCGTACGTGGGTCGTAGTCCACGGCTGTTGCATAGAGATCGAGCACCTGTCGATAGAGCACTTTCTCTGAAGAACGGATGTCACGAATGCGGTCGAGCAGTTCCTTCCAGTAACCTCCACCACCCAGATCCTTCAAGCGCTCGTCGTCCATCGTAAAGCCTTTGATGATATACTCTGCAAGCCGCTCCGTGGCCCATTGACGAAAACGGGTTCCTTGAACGGATTTTACCCGATAGCCAACGGAAATAATCACATCAAGGTTATATAGTTTAACCTCTTTTACCTGTGATTTACCCTCGATAGCTCCATGCTGAGTGGTATGTCGGTATTTCCGACATACCTTCTCCTCTTCCAATTCTCCCTCTTTGAATATATTGGAAATATGCTCAGTAATTGTACTTCGGCCTTTATTAAAGAGTAAGGCTATTTGCTCTTGCGTCAGCCAAACCGTCTTATCCTCTAACCTGACATCCAACTTTATTTTGCCGTCTTCCGACTGGTAGATGATAATTTCTCCGTTATTGTTTTGCTCTATTTCGTTTGACATATACATATAACGATTTCACTAGTTTTGATTCACTTGGCTATCAGAATACAGCCAAGGACTATCAGCAGTACCCCCGCCCAACGAGTGAGGGGTACTGTTTCGTTGAAGAAGAGGATGGCGGCGAACATGCCGAAGACGTAGCTGAGCGAAATCAGGGGGTAGGCCATGCTGAAGGGGAAGGTCTTGATGATGTACATCCACAGGGCGGTGGCGCAGGCGTAGCAGATGCCGCAGCCGAGCAGCCACCAATTGGTGAGGTTGCGCACGAAGAAGTCGAGGGTCCACGAGAAGGTGCCCATCTTGAGGAGGGCAAACTTCAGCAGCACCTGCCCGCCGCAGAGCAGCAGCGACTGAACGACGCCAAGCAGCAGTATTTTCATCATCATCATTCTATTTGGTAAAGGGCATTGGTGGGGTCGGTAGTGAGCATGAGGGCCCGCGAGGCGGCAAGTGGCGGCTCGATGGCCGCGTGGCGCAGGGCGTCGGCCCATGTGGGGGTCAACTCGTCGTTGACGACAACCAAAGCCGAGCTGATGTCGCCCAACCTGAGTTGCGTCAGGGCGTCGTTGATGGCGGCCTCAGCCGAACGGGAGCCGTGGCTGTAGGTGGTGTTGTAGCCGTGGCAGTGGTGACGCTCGGCTATGAGCGAGGCTATGGTGTTGTGGGTGCTCTGCGTAAAGCTTGTGGGCGAAAGGGGCTGCTCCTCGCCCGCCGTGCTGAGCTGATGGAGGAACTTCTCGGTGTTGTCGATGCAGCCGTAGCAGGTGGCGCTGATGATGGCGTCGGGGCAGCTGATGCCCGAGCGCTCCATCGCCTGTTGGGCGGTGACGATGGCACGCTTCAGGAGCTTGCCCATGCGGCGGCTCTCCAAGGGGCTGAGCCATTGGCGGAAGTCGGGGTCGGCGGAGGCGGGGATGCCGCCGTCGGCTTTGACGAATATGGGGGGATGGGGCCTATGGGGCCTATGGGGCTCATGGGGCTCATGGGCTATGATGAGGCTGCTGTCGTTGCCGCCGAAACCGAAGGCGTTGACCATCACGGTGCCCTGCTGAAGGCTCAACAGGGCTATGACTGTCCCTACGCTGCCTGCGGCGCTTGTGGTGTGGCCGGTCAGGCGCTTGGTGGCGTGCAGAGGGGGCAGGCTGTCGGGACCGAACACGCGCTGTAGGGCGCACAGCTCGGTGGCGTCGTTGTTGGGGGTGCCCGTGCCGTGGGCGTGTACCTCGCTGATGTCGGCGGGCTTGAGGCAGGCCATCCTGAGGGCCTTCTGCATGGCGAGGAAGGGGCCTTCGCCGTTGTCGGAGGTACGGGTCTGATGGTAGGCGTCGCAGGCGTTGCCGTAGCCGAGTATGTAGCCAAGGGGTGTGGCTTGGCGCCGTCGGGCCGAGCTGAGCGTCTCGACGACCGAGTAGGCGGCTCCCTCGCCGAGGTTCAGGCCTGCACGGTCGTCGCTGAACGGTCGGCACACGTCGTGGTCGAGTATCATGAGCGAACGGAAACCGTTGAGGTGGAAGCGCGTCAGGCACTCGCTACCGCCCACGACGGCTACCTCAGTCTGTCCGCTGCGTATGAGGTTGCAGCCGCTGATGATGGCGTTCATGGCCGATGAGCAGGCGGTGGATACGGTGGTGGACCACGAGAAGCATGGGCCGAAGTGGCGGGCTATCAGCTCGGTGGTGCTGCCGCAGTCGTGAATGGCTGCGTACCCGGCGTGGGGACCGCCCGTGAGGTACTCGTCGTAGTAGTCCTCGGTGAGGTCCATGCCGCCCACGGTGGTGCCGTTGATGAGAGGTAAGAGGTTGGAGGTAAGAGGTGAGAGGTGGGCTTGTTGCAGGGCTTCCCCGACGGCCATAATGCCCAACAGGGCGGTGCGGTTGGTGGGTTGGTCGGCTGCTATGCCGAGGCGGTGCTTCAGCTCGTCGTTGCTCAGGGGCACCTCGCCCACAGGGTAGTCGCGCAGCAGGGTGTGGAGATAGCGCGGAGCGGGACTGACGCCCGTCCGTCCGTTGCGCAGTGCGTCCAACGTCTCAGCCCGGCCGATGCCGAGGGCCGACACGATGCCCACGCCTGTTATCACAATAGGTTCAGCCATGCTTCCTGATGTAGTCGACCATTGTGTTGACACTCTTGAATATCTCCTTGCCCTCGGCAGGGTCCTTGATTTTGATGCCGTAGCTGCGCTCCATCATGACGATGAGCTCCAAGGCGTCGATGCTGTCGAGTCCGAGTCCCTCGCCAAAGAGGGGTGCGTCGTTATCAATGTCGTCAGGCTGCATGTCTTCCAAGTTCAGCACCTCAATCATCTTTTTCTTTAAATCCAATGCTATATCTTCCATGTTATCAAGTGTTTATTCTGTTTCGTATGTAAGTAATTCCATTGTTGCTTCATAGTGTTGTTCGTCAGCGTAGTCGACCCATCCGCTGATGATGCTGCCGACGCTGCCGTCGGCAAAGGTAGCCTCGACCACGCTGCCGATGAGGGCGGGGTCGTAGCGGTCGAGGGCGTAGTAGGCGGTCTCGCCGTGGTAGTGGTTGCGCAGGGCTATCTCGCCCGTCACCATGTTGGGCAGGGTATAGACGAACACCGAGGGCGAGGGGAAGAAGCCGTCGTCGCCGTCCAACGAGGCCTGAAAACGGCGGTCGCTCATGATGGAGCCGCTGCGCCCGAACACCACGACGGCACGGTCGCAGGAGTCCTCATGGCGGTCGCCCTCGGCCCGCAGCAGCAGTTCTGTGGCGAGGAATCCCAACTTGGTGGGCTCGTCCATCTTGAAATATTTGGGGTAGTCGTTGACGTAGGTGCGATACAGCTCGGTGAGCAGTGCCGCCCCACGGGCCGACGTGGCCAACGTGCTGCCGCTGACCTCAACGCCCGACGGCGTCAAACGTACCCATTGCTTTTTCTTCATATTTTCCAAATTCTTTCAAACACCATCGCCGCATTGCCCCCGCCAAAACCCGAGAGCAGCTTCAGGAACGACTGCTTGGTGGTGGGACGGTTGCAGGCCGACACCGAGAGGGGCTGCGAGACGCCCAACTCGTGGAATCCCCGTGTGCCGAGGATGGTGCCACGGTCGATGGCCCGCATCGACAGGACGGTCTCCAACACACCTGCGGCCCCCATCGTGTGGCCGTAAAAGCCCTTCAGCGAATTGACAGGCACGCCGAGCAGTCCCGCACGCGAGAGTGCCACGGCCTCCATCTCGTCGTTGAACAGCGTGGCCGTGCCGTGAGCGTTGACAAAGGCCAAGCTGTCAGCCGACAGGTCGCCCATAGCGGCCCGGATGGCCCTGTAGCAGCCCTCGCCCTTGGGCGAAGGCGACGACACGTGGTGGGCATCGTTGCACACGGCCCCGCCTGTGCAGACCCAAGTGGCCTCCTCCTCGTCGTTGTCGATGTCGATGTTGCAGGAGGAACGGTAGATGATGGTGGCAGCAGCCTCGCCGAGGTTCAGCCCGCAGCGCTCGATGTCGAAGGGACGGCACTCAACAGGCGACAGGGCCTTGAGCGACCCGAAGCCGCTGACGATGAAGCGCGACTGCACGTCGGCACCGCAGACGATGGCCGTGTCGCAGTAGCCGCCCTCCAACAGCCGCATGGCCGTCAGCTGAGCCGAGAGCCCGCTGATGCAGGCGTTGCTCACCACAAGGGGCTGACGGCGGAACCCGAAGTAGGAGGCAATGTGCTGAGCAGCAGCCCCCAACGCCACACGGTCGGCAACTGAAGCGTCAGCCTGCCGACTGTCGAGCAGGCCCACGTTGCCCTTGGTGGTCGAGAGGATAAACAACAGTCCCTCGGAGCGCACATCGACGTCGGCCCGGGACAAGGCACGGTCAATCGAGGCAATGGCAATGCGCTCGAAGGGCGTGCAGCCGTCGGCAGGCTCGACAAAGGGCCAATCGAAGAGCGAGGCGGTGAACGGCTCGGGCAGGCCCAACACGCTGCCGTCATAGGTTCGGAGCATGCTGCGTCCCTTGCAGACGGCCACATAGTTGCTGTCGGTCGACGGACCCAAGGGGGAGTATATGTTATCGGCTATCTTCTGTATCATTGTTGCATTGTAGCACCCGCTTTTTCCACTCGGCGTAGAAGTCGGGGTTGGTCCACATCAATTGGTAGTTCTTGTCCATAAACACCTGCACGGAGTGGCCCGAGGCCATCAGCTCGTCGGTGTCGGGGTCGTGTATCTCGTAGTCGAATATAATCTTGGCAGCCTCCGTGGGACGGTAGATGATGTCGATGCGCGGACGCATGCCATAGGTGATGGGCCGACGGTAGTGGAACTCCATGTCGACCAACGGGGCATAGTAGCCGTTGTCGGCTATGCGCATGTACTCCAACTGATACTTGCGTCCGAACTCCTCGCGGGCGTCCTCGAAGTAGAGCATGTACGAGCCGTGCCACACCACGTTCATCGAGTCGACCTCGCTGAAACGGATGTCCAATATCTTCGATGCCTTCAGTTCCTTCATTTCAATTCACTTCTATGTCGCTTAATGCTATCTTCATCTCGGCGGTGACAATGACCTCGTCCCCTACCCTGACGGTGGCGTTGACCAACGTCAGCCTCATCACTTCCTGCAACACCTCGATGCTCGTAGTCAGCAGCTCGCCGACGCGGGGCGTGCGCAGCACCTGAAGGTTCTTGATGCCGCCGATGTAGCCGAGCCTGACGCGCTGACGGTAGATGTAGCGGTTGATGTAGCCCATGCGGGCAGCGCAGGTCTGAGCGATGTTCTCGACCAAGGCGCAGGGGTTCAGGTGGCCGTCGGCCTCGGTGAAGAGGTTGTCGGTGCGCACCGTCAGCTGCGTGGTGGTCATCGCCTCGTCGAAGTGTGTCAGACGGTCGATCATCACGAAGGGCGGACGCTGCGGCAGCAGTGTCAGCACGTCAATCCTGCTCAGTTCACTATCGGTCATGGTTCCAAAAATCGTAATAGTTAAACCACTGTTCAGGGAACTCGTCCAACACCGACTCCACCTCGCGGGCAAAGGCCTGAGCCAAGCAGGTGGCCTGTGCCTGACGGTTGGCCGAGGGCGGTGCCGTAGCCGTAATCTCGCGGATGTACACCTTGTAGCGACGGGCCGCTGTCTTCATCACAAAGATGGTGAGCGTGGGCAGGCCGCGCTGTAGAGCCATCGCGAAGGGGCCCAACGGTAAGCGTGCCGTGCTGCCCATGAAGCTGCACTCCACGTACTTCGACGAGCCGAAGATGCGGTCGGCGGGGATGCTCAGTATCTCGCCCTCCGACAGGGCCTCGTTCATCACATAGATGTGCGACATGTCCGGGCTGACGGGTATCATGCGGATGTTGTTCTTCGAGAGGATGCGGTTACGGTTCTCCATCACCTCCTTGGCCTCGCCCGAGTAGATGAGCGCGTTGTAACGCTTCTCGGAACGGAAGGCGTAGCCTGCCAACTCGTAGTTGCCCACATGACAGCTCAGTATGATGAAGCCCTGACTGCCGCGTGACAGCTCCTGAAAGCGGTCGTAGCCCTCCAAGTCGAAGTCGAACTGCTCGCCTGCGTAGGTGGCAAAGCGGTCGAGGATAACCTGCCCGAAGCGGTAGTGGTTCTTGTAGACGTTGAGGAACGACTTGCACACGCCGTAGCCCCGGCGCTGCCGGAAGTAGCGGTACATGGAGATGTAGCCCTGATGGGAGAACACCATGTAGAAGGGTACGGCAAATATGGCCATGCCCAAATACACGAAGCGCAGGTTCAGGTACTTGAACGAGTTCTTCAGCATGCGGTGCATCCACGGCATTCCGTCGGTGTTGCCGTGCCACTCTCCATGTTCCAACTGTTCCATGACGCTACTTTACCTTTCCTTCAATATAATCCACGAACTGACTGAGTGTCTTAACATTAGCCATCTCTTCGGGCTTAATCTTAAAGCCGAACTTCCTTTCCACGATGACCACGATGTCAACGAAGTCGAGGCTGTCGATGCCCAAGTCTTCCTTCAGCTGAGCGTCAGCCGCAATCTTCTCCTCGTCAATCTCCAAATCGTCGATGAGGAACTCCCTCACCTTCTCTTCAATCTCTGTTCTTTCCATATTTCTTGATTCTTAACTTCAATATACTGTGTCCCTGTCCTAAGTTGTCGTAGATGGTCTCCACCTCCAACCCTGCCTCACCGATGAGGCGCACCAAGTCGTCGGTGTTGTACATCTTCGAATTGCCGTTCGCCATCGCCGTGAAGTAGAGGCTTGTCATAGTCAGGCAGAAGGCTGCCGTGTCGAAGCGTTGGCGGTCCCACAGCGTTTCCATGATGTAGAGGCGGGTGTCATCGTCCATGATGCGCGCCGCACGCTGCAAGATGCTCCGTATCTCGTCCTCGGCAAAGCAGTCGAGGAATTGGCTCATCCAAATGGCGTCGTAGTGCTTGTCGGTCGGGAAGGCGGTGGCAGGGTCCAACAGGTCGGTGGCAAAGGCGTCAATGCGCTCGGCGCCTGCCTTGCCTGCCGTCTGCTGCCGCATCATCTGTACCTGTCCGGGCAGGTCCATGATGGTGACGCTCACCTCCGCATCGTAAGCCACGCATTGCAGCGCCCAACGTCCCGTGTTGCCGCCCACGTCGAGCAACGTCTTGGGCTTGTCGGCAAACACCACTTCGAGTGCCTGACGGAACGAGCTGTCAGAGTAGAAGTGGTCGAAGGCAAACCAACTCTTCTTCGCCTGTTCGGGCAACTGCGATAGCCCCTCGTAGATGGTAGGCCACGGCCCGAAGTGCCGCAGTCCGGCGGGCTTGCCCTCGGTCAGCGCCTCCTCCAAGTGGAACATGCCTTCGTAGTTCACGTCGTGGTTGAAGTCTATGTTCACGCGGGTGGCAGGGTCGTTTATCAGGAACCACCCTGTCTTGGCCAACGTGAAGCGCTCGGTCTCAGGGTCCACAAGTACGGTACCAATGCAGAGCGAGGCCTCCATGAGGCACTTCACGGCATAGGTCGACAGGCCCGTCTGCTCGGCCACTTCGGCAATGGTCAGGCCCTTGCCGCTGTCGCGCAGCAGGTCGAGGATGCCAAACTTCAGCATCAGCCGCGAGGCTTGGAACACCACGGGGCCCCAAGCTATCCACTCGGCCAACTGCTGTGCCTCGCGGGCCGACAGCCGCTCTTTGCTATATGCCTTTTCTAAGGCGGGTGATAAGTTCATCTTTCTCAATCTGTCAATTTCCTCAATACCAATGCGCTGTTCGTGCCGCCGAAGCCGAAGGAATTGCTGAGCACCGTGTTCACTTCCGTTTCAACGGTCGTGGTGGCCAAGTTCAGCTTCTCGGAATATTCGTCGGGATGCTCGAAGTTCACGTTCGGAGCCACGAACGAGTGCTGCATCATCAGGATGCTGTAGACGGCCTCCGAGGCGCCTGCCATCCAACATTCGTGCCCCGTCATACCCTTGGTCGACGAGATGAGCGTACGCTTGCCGTCGAACAGCCGTCCGAGTGCCATCGCCTCAAACTGATCGCCCTGCGGCGTCGAGGTGGCGTGGGCGTTCACGTAGTCAATGTCGTCGACCGTCAGCCCCGCATCGTTCAAGGCACGGCTCATGGCTATGTAGCACCCTTCGTCGCTCGGCTGCGAGATGCCTCCACCGTTCGACGAGAAGCCGTAGCCCGCCACCTCGGCAATGATATGGGCACCACGGGCTACCGCGCTGTCGTAGTCCTCCAACAGCAAAGCCGCCGCACCGCCCGAGGGGATCAGGCCGTCGCGGTCGCGGTCGAAGGGACGCGAAGCCTTCGTGGGCTCGTCCATCCGCTTCGAGAAAGCTCCGAGGGCGTCGAAGGTAGCCATCGAGTAGTAGTTGGTCTCCTGTGCTCCGCCCACCAACACGCAGTCTTGCAGCCCCTGCTTGATGAGCAGATAGCCGATACCTATAGAGTGGCTGCCGCTTGCGCAGGCCGCCGAGATGGTGAAGTTGATGCCGCGCAGGTGGAAGATGGTGCTCAGATTCATGTTCACCGTCGAGTTCATTGACTGAAATATCAGTCCCGAGCCCAACAGCTCGGAGTCGTGCTTCTCGGCCATGATGTTGGCCGCCTCTATCACGGGCTTCGCACTCGAGTCGTTGCCGAATATAATGCCCACCTCGTGCTGTAGCAGGAAGTCGTCGTCAACGCCTGCCTGTCCGAAGCACTCGCGGGTAGCCATATAGGCATATTCAGCCTCCTCCGACAGTCCCACGCGCATTCGCCGATGCAGCAGTCCCTTCAAAGCAGGCTGCTGAACGATGCCCGTCAGGCCCGACTGATAACCATATTCTATACGCTGCGGGTCAACACCTATGCCCGAGCGTCCTTCGTATAGTGATTGTCTTACTTCTTCAAGGTTTGTTCCTAAGCATGACCAAATGCCCATGCCTGTAACCACCACTCTTCTTCCCATTTCTCGATTGACTATTAAGTGTACAGGCCTCCGTTGATGGAGATGGCCTGTCCCGTAATGTATGCAGCATCGTCGCTTGCCAAGAACGCCACCAACGCAGCCACCTCCTCGGGCTTGCCGAAACGTCCTGCGGGTATCATCTTGGTCAGCTCTGCTTCGTTCAGGTCGCTTGTCATGTCGGTGGCAATGAACCCGGGTGCAACGGCATTGACCGTCACCCCACGTGCGGCCACCTCCTGCGCCAATGCCTTGGTGGCACCTATCAGCGCAGCCTTGGCTGCCGAGTAGTTGGTCTGTCCGGGCAGTCCCTTCAGGCCTGAAAGCGAGGTCATATTGATAACACGTCCACCACGACGGCGCGGCATCATGTGCTTCAACAGTCGGCGGGTGATGTAGAAGAAGCCGTCGAGCGTCGTGTCAATCACACGGTGCCAATCGTCGTCTCCCATCATGAACATCATGCCGTCGCGGCGTATGCCGGCGTTGTTCACCAAGACAGCCACGTAGTCGTCGGGGTGCTGTTGTTCCCATTGATCCAAAGCGGCGTCAGCGCTTGCAGCGTCAGCCACGTCAAACGGCAGCAGTTCTGCCTTACCTCCCGCTGCCGTAATCTCGTCCACCACGGCCTGAGCAGCCTCGTGGTTGCTGCGGTAATTGATGACGACCGGCCATCCTTGCGCAGCCAATTTCAGGGCTACTGCCCGTCCGATGCCGCGGCTACCACCGGTCACAAATGCGTACTTCATTGTTGCTGTTATTTAAAATTGCGGCACAAAGGTACACATTTTTTGCCGTTCACGCAAGAAAAAACCGCAAATGTTAGTATCCTACACCGATATAGCTATGTGCTGCAAGTTGGATGTCGAAGACCGTAGCCCCCTCGGGATAGCCGAAGAAACGGTTGCGGAAGGGCATAGCAGGAGCCTCCGGCTGCCCGGCAGGCTTCAGCTGTTCGCCGGTCAATAAGTTGCGCAGGGCTTGCACCTTCGAGGTAACGACCACGCGCAGGCTAACGGCCTCGTCGTTGAAGTTCTCGACCACAAGCGTGCGGTTGTCGTATGGGAAGAGTGCCACCTTCGCAGGCCCCTCGATGTAGGCGCCCACATCCTTGCTCATGGCCCGGCGGATGACGTTCAGCGCTCCGGCGGGATAGTCGTACAGATTGCCGAAGTCGTCGGGGATGGTCAGGACGAAGAGCATACCTTTAGAATAGGTGTCGCGCAGCAAGATGGGATAGCCCGAGACGCCGCCCGTGAGCGGACGGCCCGCGCTGACCACCTCCCATGCGTCGTTGGTAAAGTACCTCACCTGCGGGATGATGAACTCGCGATCCGCCTTGCCAAGCCTGCCGAAGTCGCTGACAATGGCCTTCAGGTCGCCGCAGTAGAGTTCGCAGACGTCGGCCAATTTTTCACGAATGGTCTTCAGCAGCCCCGTCGTGATGATGACATCGCCGCCACCCTTCAGCTGCTGCTTGATCTTCTCGACAATCTGCGGGTCCTTCGCGGCCTGCTCGGTCAGCAGTACCTGCTGGCGGCCTGATACCCATTGGGGGTGCATGTCCATCGGCAGGCCTATCATGCCGAGGTAGTTCTGTAGGAAGTCCTCGCCCGACGAGTGGTAGGGCTTGTAGGAGACGAGGCCGATGGGGTTACCGAGTTTGCCCACGAGCTGGTCGGTCTGCTGAAGGGTGACGCTGGCAAAGCGGGCCATCGTCGTCGGCGTCACAGTCTTGCCGTTCTTGGTGAACGGCTTCACCATCTCGTCGTAACGGAAGCTGTTGCCGCCGGCGTCCTGCCACGACTGGCGCATCATCTGGGGCATGATTTTCACGTCGTTCAGCTGCATGTAGTTCCAGAGGATAATCTCCGGTGTCTTCGACAGCATCGTCAGGTGGAGCTGCTCGGCGTAGCGGTCCATGCTCATGTTGATGCCGCCGGCATCTACCCATCCGCCGCCGTTACGGCCGGGCGCAATGTTGTCGAAGTAGCGTACGATGTTGTAGCTCAGGTAGTTCTGCAGGTGCTGCGCCGAGGCGGGGTCGCGGGTCTCGGTGCCCGTCCAGAGACCGTCGAAGTAGAGAGGTTCCTCTTCCAGGTTGAAGCCGAGGCCGTGGAAGTGGTCGTACCAGTTGGGGTACTTGATGATGACCTTCACCTTGGGGTTTACAGCCTTGGCGGGATTCACCACCAGTTCGCGGCCCGCATCGGCCATCAGCCTGATTCGGTACTCCGTCCAGCTCTTCGAACCCTTGGCTGCAATCTCGTCGTCATTCTTCAGGTCGATGAAGAAGAAGTCGTCAAGGATGAAGTCATCGAAGAGCTTCGCCGTGTACTCGGCCACCTCCCTGACAATTTGTCGCTCGTCGGGACGGGCATAGCTGTAGGTCTCGAAGTCGGTAGGCTCCGAGCGGGTGTAAGTAATGCCTCCGCCCACCTCCAAGCCCTTCGAGAGGAAGAACTTCTTCACCTTCAGCATGGTCTTCTCGTCGACCGTGAAGGCGTCGCGGTGGGTCTCGAGGTAAATCTTGTCGAGGTCTACCTGCGAACTCACCGTCTCCCAGGTGGCGTTCAGGAACTTCTCGTCGGCCATCCGCGCCACGTCCTGTGCCCGGATGTAGGTCGATACCTTGAAATGCTGGTACTTGCCCTTGCCCGTGACGGGAAGGACGGCCAATACGGCGATGAATGCCGTCAGGATGGTTGTGTAAAGTCTGCTTCTGTTCATGGCGGATAATCTTGTATTAGTACGGTACGTTATCGTTTCTGTGCCTTTTCGTTGGCAAATATACGAAAAAATACCCATAGTTGTTCGCCCTTACCCCAGATTATCGTGCCGCGATAGCTATTTTTAACTTTTGGATACTGCCGTGATGCGCCAGGCTCCTCTACGGGGTGAGGCGGAGAGAGGGTACGGTAAACCGGGACTTTACCCGTACCTGAGCGGGAGTTTACCCGTACCTGTCTCGTTGGCAGCGGGCGGCGACAATATTGGCAGCGCCCGCTGCCAATAATGGCGGCGGGCGCGGATAATGATGGCAGCGGGCGGGAAAAACCGATTTTATGCCCGGCGCATTTCCTCTAACAACTGGCGCTGACGGTCGGTCAGGGAGGTAGGAAGTGTCACCTGATAGGTGATGATGAGGTCGCCCCCACCCTGCCCCTTGCCGCGCAGACGGACTTTGGTGCCGGGCTGCGTGCCGGGCTTGATCTTGAGCTTCAGCTTCGTGCTGCCTGGTATGCTGACGATAATCTCGCCACCCAACAAGGCGGTGTACATATCGATAGTGACTGAGGCCTGCGACTCCTGGGGGCCTTGCTGAGAGCCAAAGCCGCCAAAGCCGGAAGCAGCACGGGCAGCACCGCCAAAGAGACTCTCGAAGAACGACGAGAAGCCCCCACCGCCGCCCTTCGTAAAGCCGGAAAAGTCGAAGCCGTCGAACGGCGAGCCGCCAGACTGGCCGCCACCGAAGCCGCCGCCCATCTGGTCGACCTGCTTCCATTGTTCACCATACTGGTCGTACTTCTTACGCTTCTCGGGGTCACCAATGACGTCGTAAGCCTCGTTCAATGCCTGGAACTTGGCCTTCGCCTTGGGGTCGTCAGGATGCAAGTCGGGATGAAACTGCTTGGCACGTTTCAGGTAAGCCTTCTTCACATCCTTCTGGGGTATCGTCTTGTCGACGCCTAAAATCTTATAATAATCAATGAATGCCATAATTTGTCCTCCTATAACTTTTAATTTCTTTATGATTTGAACTGCAAAAAACATGCCAAACTTTTCTCACTTATCATTTTATTTCGTATCTTTGCACTCAAAATGATACAGAAATGACAAAGAAGAACATGATTTTGGCAGCCATGATGCTGCTGACAACCAGCCTGACCGCTGCAACCACGACCAAGACCATCAAGCTGAAAGTCATTGAGACCAGCGACATTCACGGACACTTCTTCCCCTACGACTTCATGGAGAAGAAGCCGATCAAAGGAACATTGGTACGCGTGAACACGTATGTCAAGAAGCAACGCCAGCAATACGGCGACCACTTGCTGCTCATCGACAACGGTGACATACTGCAAGGGCAGCCCTGTGTCTACTGGTCCAACTATGTCATGCCCCAGGACGAGAACCTGGCCGCAAGCGTCATCAACTACATGAAATACGACGCCGAGACCGTGGGCAACCACGACATAGAGCCAGGCCACAAAGTGTATGACAAATGGATACGCGAGGTGCGCTGCCCGCTGCTTGGAGCCAACATCGTGGTGCCCGGAGCCTCCGGCAGTGCCAGGCCTTTCCGAACCTACGGCGACATACAGCCCTACTCCGTCCACTACATCGAGGGGGTGAAGATTGTGGTCATCGGCATGCTCACCCCCTCCATTCCCAACTGGCTCAACGAGAGCATCTGGAAGGGCATGGAGTTTGAGGAAATGGTGTCGTGTGCCAAGAAATGGATGAAATACATCCAGGAGAACGAGCAGCCCGACCTTGTCTTCGGACTCTTCCACAGCGGGTACGACGGCGGCATCGTCTCCGACGGCAAGGAGGAGAACGCCACGGCCTCGGTAGCCCGCGAGGTGCCCGGCTTCGACATCATCTTCTTCGGCCACGACCATCAGGTTCACAACAAATGGGTCAAGAACAAGGAGGGCAAGGACGTCCTTCTGGTTGACCCTTCGTGCTACGGCAAGAACATAGCCGAGGCTGAGATTGAGCTGACATTCCAGAACGGGCATCTGAGCAAGAAGGACATCAAGGGCGAGATTGTCAGCGTGCTTGACGAAGAGATAGACCAGCAGATGATGGACCACTTCCAGACGAAGATTGACCAGGTGAAGGCCTACGTAGACCGCAAAATCGGGCGCTTCGAACATCCCATCTACACCCGGGAAAGCTTCTTCGGCAACTCGGCCTTCACCGACCTCATCCACAACCTGCAGATGCAAATCTCAAAGGCCGACATTTCGTTCAATGCGCCCCTGTCGTTCAACACCACCATCCAGGCCGGCGACGTCACTCAAGGCGACATGTTCAAGCTCTACCGGTTCGAGAACCTGCTCTACGTGCTCCGCATGACTGGCGAGGAGATACGCAAGCATTTGGAGTTCTCGTACGACATGTGGACAAATACCATGAAGAGCCCTGAAGACCACGCG
>JAEEGG010017718.1_pt1 | contig 14609 bp, 16 predicted proteins | sample 9134161 | NCBI WGS metagenome assembly JAEEGG01 (sample SAMN16246543, study PRJNA631951) | gut metagenome | biome: gut microbiome; feature: rumen; material: CR-attached | host: Bos | place: Iran: Karaj | collected 2018-10
TATCCGAACAATATGACAGAAAGCATGAACGAAGCCCTCGTCACCGATGGCGAAAGTCCTGTCACAAAAGCGTACGCCCATATCGCAACGATTATGACAACGGACTTGAACCTTTTCTGTGCGCCTTGGTTTGTGAAGAACCCGAGCATGAAAGCGATAATGGCGAACACGATGCCGACATGCAATCCGCTGACCGCCAAGATGTGCATCACGCCGGCGTCGGAGTAGGTCTGCCTTATGTCATCCGACAAATCCTCCTTGAAACCGAGTGTCAAGGCGCTGGCTATGGCAAGCTCGTCGCCAGTCAAGCCGAATCTCTCGTATATGCCGATGAGCCAGGCACGGCAGTCCCACGCCACTTGCCGTATGCTGAACGACTGGTTTCTGCCTACAAGCGCAAAGTGCAGAGAGTCGCAATAGCCGGTGCCGCCGATTCCTTTGTGACGAAGATATTCGCTGTAGTCCGGCTCGGCTGGGAACTGCGGCGACGGTTTCGAGAAAGCGCCGCTGAAGAGTATCGTGTCGCCTATGCGCAGGCTTCTCGCCGCCTCGCTTTTCTGCAGATAGACTATCACCTTGCCTCTTGACGGGCTGACACTCTGGCTGTCGCGGGAGAACGCCACAATTTTCATTTCCACGCCGAATGAGCGCTCCTTTTCCGACGGCATCGACGTGACCACAAGCTCATATACGCCCTTCTGCCCTTCGTCTGCAAGCTGCGTGTGCGTATCTCGGCTGCTTTTCAGGAACATGCCTATTGACACAAACACAAAAAGGACGGCGACATTAGCCACCGTCCTTCTGATTTCATAATGGTTCTGCAATAAATTGACAAACGAGGATATGACAAGCGACAGCAGCGCCACCGCTCCTATCCACGCCGCAAGCGTGAATCCCGCTCCATTCTCTGCCGCCAAGATTCCAATAATCAGCGCTACGCACGGCCCCAAGAACGGAATCTTTCTCATCTTCTTGAAAAAGAGTGATTATATGGACTTCATTTCCTGAATTACAGCCTTAGGATCTGCCGCACCGAATATCGAGCTGCCAGCGACCACAGCGTCCGCTCCAGCGTTCTTCAGCAGCACCGCATTCTGAGCATTCACGCCGCCGTCTATTTCTATCAGGCAGTCGCTGCCGCTTTTCTCAACGAGTTCTTTCAGACGACTGACTTTCTCGTAAGTGTGCTCTATGAACTTCTGACCTCCGTAGCCTGGGTTCACCGACATGAGCAGCACCATGTCAAGGTCACCGATTATATCCTCGAGCACAGACACCGGCGTGTGCGGATTCAGTGTCACAGCCGCCTTCATGTGCTCGGCCTTTATGCTCTGTATCGTTCTGTGGAGATGCGTGCACGCCTCGTAATGCACATTGAGAATGTCGGCGCCAGCCTCCTTGAATCGCTTCACATATCTGTCAGGATCGACTATCATCAGGTGAACGTCGAGCGGCTTGTAGCTTTTCTGCTTCAGAGTGCTCATTACCGGGAATCCGAATGAAATGTTCGGCACAAACACGCCGTCCATTACATCAACATGAATCCAGTCCGCCTCGCTGGCGTTCAGCATTTCTATTTCCTCGTTCAGTCTGCCGAAGTCAGCAGACAGCAATGATGGTGATACTATCATGATATGTTTTGTTTTATGTTTTCTTATTTATAAGACTATCTTCTCTGCCTCTATCTTCATTCCGCAGAGCATCTCCTGCACGGTCATTCTTCTTTTGCCGCTCAGCTGCACGCTCTTAAGTTTCAAATAACCGTCAACGCAAGCCACTTTCAGAGTCTTCTTGCCGTCGGAAATTATCGTTCCTGGCTTTTCCTGATGGCTGGCCACTTCCGCCTCAGTCTCGTAAACTTTGAGATTTCTTCTTTCGCCCGACTCGTTCTCAATCTCCAGCCATGCAGCAGGATATGGCGACAATCCTCTGACGAGGTTATGCAGCTGCTCTGCCTTTTTGCTGAAATCCAGCCGGCATGTCTCTTTGAAAATCTTTGGCGCAGGGCGCAGTTCCTCGCTTGACTCCTGAGGAAGCGTCTTCACGTTGCCTTCCGCAATCAAGTCCACAGTCTTGGTCACCAGCCCGGCTCCGATTTCCATCAGACGGTCATAGACTGTTCCGATATTATCCTCCGACGCAATAGGCGTTTTTTCCTGAAGGATTATGTTGCCTGTGTCTATCTCGTGCTTAAGCATAAACGTTGTCACGCCTGTTTCCTTGTCGCCGTTTATTATCGCCCAGTTGATAGGCGCAGCGCCTCTATACTGAGGCAGCAGCGAGCCGTGAAGGTTGAATGTACCCATCGGCGGCATGCTCCAGACAATCTCCGGCAGCATCCTGAACGCCACGACTATCTGCAAGTCGGCGTTGAGCGCTTTCAGTTCGCTTATGAACGCTTCGTCCTTCAGTTTTTCCGGCTGCATGAGCTTCAGACCTTTCTCCAAGGCGTACTGCTTCACTGCCGAATACTGTATCTTGTGACCGCGTCCTGCCGGCTTGTCAGGCATGGTTACCACGCCGACCACATTATATCCGCCTTCTACCAACGCCTTCAAGCTGCCAACGGCGAACTCCGGCGTTCCCATAAATACAATCCTTATGTCCTTGCTATTCATTTTTTCTCTCTATTTCAATGCTGGTCTTTTGTCCACGCCCCACATCAGTTTGCTTTTCAATGTATTCAAAAAAGAGCCCTCATGCTGCTTTATAACCTTCACTACATGCTTCGCCTTGCTTATCTTAAGCTCCACGCACTCCTTGAAAAGTTCCGAACGGCCGTCGATTGAGCAAAGGAACGAGTTCGTGCGGCTTGTCACTCTCAATTTCAGCACGCTGTCGTCGGTCACGACAAGAGGGCGTATCGTAAGCGAGTGCGGAGCCACAGGCGTCAGAATGATGTTGTGCGCGTCGGGCATCACAAGCGGTCCGCCGTTGCTCATGGAATAAGCGGTAGAGCCGGTCGGAGTGGCAATTATAAGTCCGTCGGCTTGATAATCGACAAGGTGCTGGTCGTCAAGTTCAGTCTGTATCGTTATCATGCTCGAGCTGTCCTGCTTCAATACGGCAATCTCGTTCAGCGCCACCATTCTACCTCCGAACTTGCTGTTGCATCCGCAGTCGAGTTCAAGAGCAGTATGCTCCTCCACGACATAATCGCCGTCGAGTATTCTGTTAAGAGGACCGACAATGTCAGTGCTGGCTATGTCCGCCAGGAAGCCAAGTCTTCCTGTGTTTATACCGATAATCGGAATCTCCTTGCTGCCGACGAGCGAAGCGGTTTTCAGAAACGTTCCGTCTCCGCCTAAGCTTATCGCCATATCCGCCACCACGTCGCAGCCTTCTATCTTGTCAATATCACAGAACGTAGTCCCGAGCTGTCTCTCTGCGAAGTCACAGAATCCGCTTTCCATAGAGACTTTTATGCCTCTCTGCTTCAATATCTCGAACAAAGACCCAAGCAGAGTCAGATTCTCCTTCTTGTAGTTATTTCCGAATATGGCAACCTTCATCTTTCTATCGTTTTACGTCCATATTAAAGCCACAAAATTAAATAAAAATACACTCTCTTTGTCTGCATTATGCCAAAACTATTAATTTTGCACATATTATGTGCCTTCAGTGACACTTGAACTTAAGATTATTAATCTAAACACTTTATATTATAAGCAATTATGTTATCTACAATTCTTCTTCAGGCAGTTGAGCCAACCGCACAAACTCAACAGGAGATGTCATTAATGGACTTAGCACTCGCAGGAGGCTGGATTATGATTCCGCTCGCGCTTCTGCTCATCATCGCAGTCTATATTATAATAGAGCGTTACGTAGTGCTGCGCCGCGCTTCTCAGGAGGATACTTCCTTCATGAACCGCATCAAGGACTACATCTTCGAAGGCAAGGTGGAATCCGCCATTAACCTGTGCAAGCAGACCGACACTCCTTCTGCCAGAATGATAGAAAAAGGCATCTCACGCCTCGGACGTCCAATGAGCGACGTGCTCGTGGCAATAGAGAACGTCGGCAACCTTGAGGTCGGCAAGCTCGAGAACGGTCTCGGACTGCTCGCTACTATCGCCGGCGGAGGCCCTATGATAGGATTCTTCGGTACTGTAATCGGTATGGTTCAGGCATTCTCAGAGGTGGCAAGCAACGGCAACACCATCGCGCTCGACCAGCTCGCTGGCGGCATCTACACCGCCATGGTGACAACTGTTGCCGGACTGTTTGTCGGCATCGTGGCTTACTTCGGATACAACTACCTCGTGATGCGCGTGGACAAAATCATGCACAACCTCGAGGCACGCAACGTGGAGTTCCTCGACATGCTTAACGAGCCTGCGGCTAAGTAATTCACAACAAAAAAAACACTTGAACCATGGCTCTTAAAAGAAGAAACCGCATAAGCGCATCATTCAATATGTCTTCGATGACAGACATGATGTTCCTTTTGTTACTGTTCTTTATGATCGCCTCTACAATGTCAGCGCCTAACGACCTGCGCATCAAACTGCCGCAAAGCAGCTCAAACCACTCCACTAAGGTGGTGCTCGTGAAGGTGAGCATAGACAACGACGGAAACTACTCGGTGGCAAAGGGCAACGAAGCGAGCATGTCGATACAGCCAGAGCAACTGGAGGGATTCCTCGTGGACGCAATGGCCAACGACACGACAACATTCATATCGCTGCACGCCGACGAGAACAGGCCTTACAGCGAAATCGTCAACGTGCTCGACATAGCGAACAAAAACAAACTGAAAATCGTGCTTGCGACCAAGCCAGCAGAGTAACTTTTCGCTTATGAACTACAACCTCAGACAAGCACAAATAATAGGAAGCATCGGAACGGCGGTTTTCGTTATCCTGCTGCTCCTCCTGCTGCTTTTAGTCAAGATGCGCCACGACATCATCGACCCGCCTGTAAACCAGGTTGAGGTGGAGATGGACATGGGCGACCTGGGCGGCACATTCGGCGACGGAGCCGACGGCACGCCTGCTCCCGAGGTGACGACTCCACCAGTCGAGCCTATCACCGCGCCTACACCCAAACCCGCACCTCCAGCCGAGCCTGTCATGACACAGGAAGACCCTTCGGTCGTTGCCGCAAGAGCCGAGAAGAAGAAGGCTGAGGAAAAGCGCAGACAGGAACTCGCTGCTGAGAAAGCTGCCAAGGCAGCAGAACAAGCGCGAATAGCCGCTGAACAGAAAGCCGCAGCCGAGAAGAAGGCGAAAGAGGACAAAGCAAGAGCATTGGCTGCCGGAGCGTTCGGCAAGGGCGGCACATCAACATCTGGCAACGGACCTGGCGGAGGCGGAACAGGCTCCACTCCAGGAAATCCATTGGGCAAGGGCAGCGGAACTTCCAACGGCCAGTCATGGTCGCTGTCAGGACGTGACCTTGTGGGCTCGATTCCGAAGCCTGCCTACGTAGGCAACCAGGAAGGCGTGATAATAATCACAATCACTGTAGACAAGAACGGAAACGTGATAGGCACCGACATAGGCAAAGGAACGACCATCTCTGACGAAGCTCTGCGCAACGAGTGCAAAGCCAAGGCAAGAAAGATAAAGTTCAACGCCAACTCTAAGCTGACAGGCAATCAGATAGGCTCTATCACTTATAGATTCAAAGAGAAATAAGACTTAAGCATGAGCAAAAAGATATACGTTTTCCTCGCTCAGGGCTTCGAGATAACCGAAGCGCTCGCGACTGTCGATGTTCTGCGCAGAGCGAAACTCGACACACAGACTGTATCCATAACATCGTCGTTGGATGTGGAAAGCAGCAATGGCATCACAGTAAAGGCCGACACGCTTTTCAGCGACATCGACGCCTCAACGGCCGACATGCTTCTGCTCCCTGGCGGAATGCCGGGGACACTGAACCTGGAGGCCTTCAAGCCGCTGACCGACCTTGTGGCATCCTTCCACAAAGAAGGCAAATTCCTGGCTGCTATATGCGCTGCGCCATCCATCTTCGGACATCTGGGTCTGCTGAAAGGCAAGGAAGCCATCTGCTACCCAGGCTTCGAGAACGAGCTTGAGGGCGCAAAACTTTCGTCAAAAAGCGTTGTTCGTGACGGCAACATAATCACAGCCAAGGGCATGGGAGTGTCATGCTATTTCGCTTTAGAAATAATCAAAGCGCTGCTCAACGACGAGACTGCCTGCCAAGTTGCTGAATCAGCTATCATAGAATAAATCGTACGACAGCATACATAAATAAAAAAGCCGCATTTGTTATGCGGCTTTTTTATTGCGCTCAATCCAGAGCGGGATGTGGCATAAACTTGCTGTGCCACCTTAACATACGGACAAAAAAATAGCCTTGCTTTTCAGCAAGGCTATTTTTTATTTAAGATGTCGTATTACTTCTTGATGAAAGTGAACTTTTCAACATCTGGGCAAGTCTTCTCGATCTCAGCCATCTTAGCCATTGCTGCGAACATCTCGCCCATAGCCTCTTCTTCCTTGCCTTCATACTTCTTCTCAACTGCCTTCTGAGCCTCTTCCATAGCCTTCATGCAGTTTGCCTCAGCATCCTGAAGTCTCTTCAAGTCATCACCCTGTGGGTTGAAGTCCTTGTTAGCGTCAAGGAATGCCTGAGCTGCCTTAGCCTGCTCAACTACAGCGTCGAATACTGCAGTGTAAGTTCCAGTCTCTGCTGCCTTAGCGTAAGCCTTAGCACCGTTGTCGAAGATCTCAACAGCCTCGTCTACTGGAGACTTTGAGCAAGAAACCATTACTGCTACAAGTGACAATACGAATAATACCTTTTTCATAATAAATTTTGTTTTTGTTTATAAAATATGGGTGCAAATATAGATAATATTTTTAATACCATATCGCGGACAATTAAAATAATTAAACATTGCAGTGGTTTTTAACGTTAGAGGCGAAAATCCTATTCTGCCTTGAGGTCAATGAACCTGAAGTTGCTGCCGTCGAACAAGCCTTTGTCGCTCAGTTTTAGTTCCGGTATCACCAGCAACGCCATGAACGACAGCGTCATAAACGGAGCGTGGAAGCCTGACCCCATTTCTCTGACTTTAGCGTTCAGTTCTTTGTAGGCATTCGACACATCTCTTCCGTACATGTTCGACATAAGCCCGGCGAAAGGCAATCTCAGTTCTCTGACATCATCACCGTCCACGACCACCAGTCCTCCCTTTATTTCCACAAGACGGTTTACCGCCTTCACTATGGATTCGTCATCAACGCCGACACACAGGATATTGTGGCAGTCATGAGACACGGTACTGCCCAGCGCTCCTCTCTTCAGTCCGAATCCTTTTATGTATGCGACCGACGGCTTTGCGTCCTTCTCGTATCTATTCACAACGACCATCTTCAGGACATCCTTGTCGGCGGATACCTTTATCGCTCCGTTCTCGACTGCCAGCGCCACTTGCTCTTTTCTTGTGCAGATATTGCCGTCTTCGGCTACTATCACGTTGACCAGAGCCTCATCGCCATCGGCTTTCACGACGATGTCCTCTTTTGTTATAGCGGCATGGTTCATGATGTTCGGCACATCCTCCTCACCGTACTTCTTTTTTTCACGCCAGAACACAGGGTTGACGCCATCCTCGCCATACACTTCCTCTCCGTCTATATAAGTTTTCTTCACCTTCCAATTCTCATCAAGGATTATAAACTCCGCCCTCTCGCCCACTTTTATTTTTCCGTGCTTTATACCATAATGCTTCACTGCGTTAAGGAATCCTGCCTTGATGACATTCAAGAGACCGCATCCGCGTCTGACAGCCTTCGCGCACATTTTGTCTATATATCCGTCCAGCAAGTCATCTGGATGCTTGTCGTCGGCGCACATCATGACATTGTCCGGATACATATCTATAAGCGGACATAAGGCATCGAAGTTCCTGGCCGCGCTTCCTTCCCTTATCAGGATTTTCATCCCTTTCTTTATCTTTTCCTCAGCTTCCTGAAGCGTGGAACATTCATGGTCGGTGCTTATCCCTGCCGACGCGTATTTCGCAAGTCCGTCGCCCGACAACGCAGGAGCGTGTCCGTCTATTGGCTTGCCGTATTTCTTGGCTATTTCAATCTTCGCCATGACATCGGCATCGTCATTCAACACCCCGACGTAATTCATCATCTCGGACAGCACGCCCACCTCTTCTCTTTTCATCAATGTCTCTATGGCATCCGGTCCAAGAACAGCGCCCGAAGTCTCGAACGGCGTGGCTGGAACACACGACGGAGCGCCGAACAGGAAGTTGAACCTCACTCTCTTGCTGTCTTCTATCATGAAGTCCACGCCCGGCTCGCCCAGCACATTGGCTATCTCATGCGGGTCGGTAACGACACCGACCACGCCATGGCGCACTGCTATTCTCGCGAATTCGGCAGGCGTCAGCATGGAGCTTTCGATATGCACATGAGCATCAATCAGACCCTGCATAATATAGTCCATGCCGTCTGGAAGACTGTCGTCGCGCTCGATGCTGACTATCACGCCGTCCGACAAGGTAATGACTGCCTTGTATATGTCTTCATTTATGACATCTACCAGATTTCCCTTTATCTCTACATTTCCCATTTTGCCTGCTCTTATTAATTCCCCACTTTCTGCAATGAGTATCCAAGTTTATGCAGTTCAACTGCCGCGCCTATCGCGAACATCGCCCGGCACGCCCTCGCGAACACATAAAACGCCATAGGGCTCTGCGGCTCCACGTTCTCATATCTTATCGCGCTGACAGCCACATCCGCCAGACTCGGCGCCAAAGACACTATCTGCTTGTTTTCATTGCCGCCTTTCTTGCACTTCAATATGTCGCAGACAATATGGTCGTCCATATTGTCGAATCCGTCCGTGCCGTAGAGGCTCTCGTAAGCATCGCCCTTGTGGTTCTGCCAGTCGGCGTCCCAATAATGCGCCGCGGCCATGCCTATGTATGCCGCCCAAGCCACTGCCACAGTAGGATATTCGTTAATCTGCGAGACTGCGTCCGCCATATAGTTCGGCTCTATTCTTTTCCAGAAGTCCTTCAAGTCATCACTCTCGAGCATCTTGCCGCCTAAAGCGCCCTTCGATGTGCTTATCTCCACCAGTCCGGTGCGGAGCCGTTGCTCGAATCTGTCCAGTTGTCCTTTGTCAATGTCCATATCAATATAAATTAATGTATTCGTAAGTGTTGCCTATGCCGTCGAGATACTTGCTGAACGCCTCAAACGACAGCACGACCGTGCCACGGCAATCGTTGGGATGGAACGACAGTTTCTCCGCCTTCTTGATATTCTCGTCAAGGAAAAGGTGTACGTGGTTCTCCGTGTCGTTTATCAGTCCGAAGGGCGACACACTGCCCGGCTCAAGCCCCAGGTACTTCATCATCCTCTCTGCCGAGGCGAATGACAGCTTGCCGCACGAAGGCAGTCCCTGCGAGACGAGCGTAGCCTTGAGCCTCTGCTCCAAATCATGGATGTCCAGATTGTGGTCGCAGTCAAAGCACACAAGGTAATGCTTGTTGCCCTTGTGGTTGCGGAAAAACAGGTTCTTGCAGTGCATGGAACCGTCGTCCTTCCACCATCGCTTCGCTTCCTCTATGGTTTTGCCTTCAGGGTGATTGTAATTCTCAAACGGGATTTCGTGTTCCCTCAGATAATTCAAGACTGTTTCTTCTCGTGTCATAATAAAAAAGGCAGAGCCTCATGAAAACTCTGCCTTCAAAATTAATTGTTTTTCTACTCTACAACAATATTTTTGTCCTTCGGATATTTAACCTTGTACCTGAAGGTAACGTCCTTTTTCTCTCCTGCGTTCAAGTCCATCTTCCATACCAGCTCGCCTGTGGTCTCGTTCTTCGGCGCTCCGTCGGTGCCAAGCGAGGTCACCTCTATGTCGCTCTGTCCGCTGACCGGCATCTGGTCATGCACAGCCAACTTGATGGCCGTTTTCTTGTTGTTCTTGACCGAAATCTTCCATCCTCTTTCCACTTCCCTCTTGCTGCTCAGAGTCTTTGTGCTTGTGTAATCCTTCACAGCCTCGCGTGTCACAAGGATGCTCTTGTCTCTTCCGAGCGAGAGCTTCAGGGTGTCGTTCTGTCTTGTGCTTTCTATTCTTGTCTTGCCCACGAACGTATTCTCGAAGAACAGGTTTGCATCGCCGCTCATGAGATTCAGCTTAACCCAGTCTGTTACATTCGCCATAAGGAACGCGTCCTTGTCGAGCTTAGGAGCGCAGTAGTACTCGAATGTAGCCTTGAGCTTGTAGTTCTCTATCTCCACCTGACTGCTCTGGTTGGAAGAGTTCAGTGTGTATGGCATCTTTATCTTGAATTCCTTTGTGGTCATATTGTCCGACTGCACGACTTGTGGAGCCGCCGCTTCTTCCTCCAATTCCATAGGCATGGCAGCGTCCATCATAGTCTCGTTAGCTACAGATTTAGCCATAAGCATTGGCTTGTAGGATCTTTTTGCCGCGCCGAAAGCAACCATTTGTGGTCTTTCCTTCAGTATGTAAGAGCTGAGCGCTGGGGCCTCTCCGCTCGCGTTAGGATTGGCTGTGGAAAGAGTGAGCTTCACGTTGTCCCATTTCTCTTTTGTGTTCTGCCTTATGTCTGCCTTATAGACAAGCTGCACAGGCTCGTCAACGTTATTCACTCTGATGTCGTACGCTGGTGTCCAGCTTGCGTTTCTCACCACATAAGAGATTTCGAAAGAGCAGTTTGTCGCTGCGGCAGCGTTCAGTTTCACGACGATCATGCCTGTAGCCTCATCGTTCTTCCTGCCGTTCAGCTCATTTATCTGCTTATCTATAGCTGTCTTCTGCTTCTCAAGTTCAGCTATTTTCTTGTCTGTGTCTATTTTCTGAAGCTTAAGCGTCTTGATTCTCTCTCTGTAGTAGTCGTTGGTCTGCTTGAGCGTAGCGATAGACAGAGACTGGTCTGCGCCAGTGATAGTCTGATTCGCCTGAATGAACGACAACTCGGCGTCAGCCACTTCGTTGTTTGTCCTTTCTATGCTTATCTTAGTAGAAATGTCGTCCTTCTGCTTCTTCAGCGCCTCAACCTCCTTGTCGGTCTGCGATTTCTCCACATAGTTCTTCTGCTGGCTCACCGACATTATCGTAAGTCCGGAACCTTTGGCCTTCACTTGCACGCTCTTTGAGTCAATGTAAGGCGACAAGCCCATGATTCTGACCTCGCTTTGTCCTGCCGCCACTTGGGCAGTCGCAGTTCTCGTCACCTGAGCGCCGCTTGTGAATACAGTCACCTCCTTCGCCTTGCTGCTGACATCAACAGCGCCAGCCTGCATCGCCATAGACAAGCAGACCGCCATAGACATTATTATTCTTCTGTTCATGCGTTTGTGTTTTTATGTGAAAGCCCGGCCTATTTCTTCGGTCGGGCTTCCAATGTGTTTATAAAATCAGGGTTGCTTATTTACCATAAACCTTGATATCGTGGATACGGAATGTCTGGAGAGCTGGCTCGTCCTTGCCGCAAACTGTTGGACCGAACTTCAGCTTGACGTTCTTCTCGTTGATGTTGATTGTGCTGTTGAATCCGTACTGAGCGTCTGCGCCCTCAGCCTTTGAGCCGATGTACTCGCCTACCTTGACCCAAGCACCGCCATCAACTGACTTGTAAAGAGCAAAACCTCTTACGTCGCCTGTTGCAGAAGCGCCGACTTCTATCTTAGACACATAGTCGAATGTTCCGATTACCATAGAAGCGTCCTCCTTCTTAGTGATCTCAACCAGTCCTGGAGTCACCTGAGCTGGCGACTTCTTGGCTGCGCACTGTGGCTGAACTGCTGACTTGAGGAACTCGTAGTTCACTTTCACGCCACCATAAACCTTGCTCACCTTGAAGTTTGCCTTAGAATCAACTTTCTTCTTGCCGCATGCGAGAGTATCGCTGCCGGCACGCAGTCCCTGCTCCTTGAAGCTCTGGAAATCCTCGCTCAATATAAGGTTCTGCGACATCACGCTTGCGCCGAACGACACGAGCATGCCTACTAAAATCAATCTCAATGTTTTCATAATTATAATTTTAAGGATTAATATCTATTGGTTAACTCTTTGCTAATATACAATAGTTATGCCAAAGACCGAAAAACAAATTTCTTTTTTATGCCTTTGTCTTAAGCAAGTTCATGAATTCCTCTCTCGTCTGCACTCTCTCGAAAGCGCCGGTGAAGTCGGAAGTCGTCGTTATGGAGTTCTGCTTCTCTACGCCTCTCATCTGCATGCACATGTGCTTGGCTTCGATAACGACCATGACACCGAGCGGATTCAGAGTCTCCTGGATGCACTCCTTTATCTGTGTCGTCAGACGCTCCTGCACCTGCAGTCTTCTGGCGAACACCTCCACGACTCTCGCTATCTTGCTCAGGCCTGTTATATATCCGTTAGGGATGTACGCCACGTGCGCCTTGCCGTAGAAAGGCAGCATGTGATGCTCGCACAACGAGAAGAAGTCGATATCCTTCACTATCACCATCTGGCTGTAGTCCTCCTTGAACATCGCGCCGTTTATTATCTCATGCGGGTCTATCTCATATCCGGCAGTGAAGAACTCCATCGCCTTAGACACTCTGATTGGAGTTTTCACAAGCCCCTCGCGGTCAACATCCTCACCCAGCAGTTTTATAATTTCCTTGTAGTGAACCGCCAATTTCTCCGTTCTCTCGCCTATCGGTTCAGAGGAAGTCAAGTTTGTCATTTTTATCTCGGTTATTTGATTTATTCTACGTTTACCTTTCCCTTCACGATGTATATCTCGCTCGCGAGCTCAGGGAAAAGTCCTTTCATGTCATTTCTCAACTGCTGCGCCTCGGTTGTGGTCTCGCAATTGCCGACTCTCACCTTCCAGAATGGAGACTGGTAGCTAACATATACTGGGAGTTTAGGCGCCTTCGACCTGATTTGCTGAACTACGTTCTGCGCGTCTGTCTTGGCCGTGCGCTGGTTGCTCGAGAACACCTGCACTCTATAGCCTTGCACCGATCTGTTGCCCACGCCCATTCCTGCCGCGCTGCTTCTTTCCGACGCCACCTTGTGCTTCTGCTCCATCAGCTTCTCGAGCCTTGGGTCCATGTTCAGTATGACCACACCCTTCGTCTTGTCCGATGAGTCTCTAAGCGCTTCCAGGAATTGTCTTTCTGCCGGAACCTTAGGCTCTGCATCATCCTTAAGCATTTGCGCCGTAGAAGAAGCCGCCATGACAGAAAGCATTGCTACGAATATGATTTTTAGCCTTTTATTAAGCATCAATGTACCTAATGTGTTGATTTTGTGCCACAAAGTTATCATTTATTTTTATCTTTGTCATACATATAATGAGTAATAACGCCTTTTTGAAGGTAAAATGAAACGGTTCGCTGTTGTAGTCGCTGGAGGTAAGGGTTTAAGAATGAATAATTTAATCCCTAAGCAATTTTTGTGTCTTAATGGCACGCCCATATTAATGCGGACTATAAACAGGCTGAAGTCTTTCGACCCATCGATCAGCATAATCGTCGTACTGCCAAAGGAGCAAATCGGATACTGGAAAGATTTGTGCAGCAAGCACGGATTCATAACGGAACACACTGTCACAGAAGGAGGTCCGACAAGATTCTTCAGTGTAAACAACGGCCTTAAAATGGTGGAGAGCGGCTCTGTCGTCGCGATTCACGACGGCGTCCGTCCGTTCATAAGCGACAGTGTGCTGAAAGACGCATACGAGACAGCCGAGTCTGAAGGCTCTGCGATTCCTGTCATCCCGCTCATAGACAGCATCCGCTCCGTGGACGAGAACGGCGACTCACACGCCGAAGACCGCTCCGTATTTCGACTCGTCCAGACACCGCAAGTGTTCAGGACAAACCTTATCAAAGATGCTTTTCTCAAAGCAGCGGCATCCGATGAGGAAACCCAATCGTCTTTCACCGACGACGCTTCTGTTTTCGAATACGCAGGCGGAAAAATCAGTCTTGTCGGCGGCGACCCGGACAACATAAAAATCACATCGCCAAAGGATCTGGAAACAGCTTCAGTCATAGTGAAAAGATACGAATAAACGAGGAGGAAGATGGCACAAGGAACATTTAAATCAAGCATAGGAACATTCGCCGCCGTGGCTGGCTCGGTCGTCGGGCTCGGCAATATCTGGAGATTCCCGTATCTCGCAGGCGAAAACGGAGGCTTCGCTTTCCTCATCGTTTATCTGTTCGTCAGCCTGCTGGTATCGTTGCCAGTGATGCTCTCCGAGTTCTCCATCGGACGCAGCCAGAGGTGCAACGCGATGCGCTCGTTCAAGCAGATTTCCGGTGGTCCATGGTTTCTGACCGGCATGCTTGGCGTGGCGACAGCCTATGTCATCGACTCTTTCTACATGGTTGTGGGCGGATGGTCGCTGGAGTTCCTCAGAAAGTCCGTCATGAACGAATTTTCGGGAATTTCTCCGGAGAGGATGACTGAAGAATTCAACGCTTACATAGCCGACGGAACCGGACCTGTGATCTGGGCGTTAGTGTCGCTTGTTCTTGCCACGACAATAATCATACTCGGCGTAAGCAAAGGCATAGAGAAGATGAACAAGATAATGATGCCAACGCTCGTCCTGATTCTCGTCATACTGGTTATAAACTCGA
>JAEEGG010017724.1_pt1 | contig 14601 bp, 10 predicted proteins | sample 9134161 | NCBI WGS metagenome assembly JAEEGG01 (sample SAMN16246543, study PRJNA631951) | gut metagenome | biome: gut microbiome; feature: rumen; material: CR-attached | host: Bos | place: Iran: Karaj | collected 2018-10
CGATACCGACGAACATGGCGAACACGAATCCGCGGATGACTTCGCCGCCGAAGATGAAGATCACCAACAGGGTGACCAAGGTGGTGGCGGCGGTGTTCACGTTACGTCCCAACGTGCCGTTGATAGCAGCGTTGAAGTTGGCGTAGTTGCTGCGTTTCGGATAGAGGGCCAAGTTCTCACGCACACGGTCGAAGATGACCACCACGTTGTTGATGGAGTAACCGATCACCGTCAAGATAGCGGCGATGAAGTTCTGATCGATTTCCATCGTGAACGGCAGCACCTTGTAGAACAAGGAGAACATACCGATGGTCAGGAAGGAGTCGTGGAACAAGGCGAAGACACCGGCCATACCGAACTGCCAGTTGCGGAAACGGATGGCGATGTAGATGAAGATCAACACCAGAGATGCCAGCACTGCCCAGAAGGCGTTGCGCAACAGCTCGCGGGCGACGGTGGGCTGGATCTTCGATGACGACTGGATACCACGGACATCGTTGGTCAGATGCGTGAAGTCGTATTCGGTGAGGTCTTGCTTGTCGTAGAATCCCTTCAAAGCGTTGTAGAGTTTCTTTTCGCAAAGAGCGTCGTCTTTCACATCATTGCTCTCGATCTTGTAGTTGGTCACGATACGGACCTGGTTGTTGCTACCGAAGGTCTTGACCTCGGGAGAACCGCCGAACTCCTTGATGACCGCCTCACGGACGTCCTTGGTGATGACATCCTTGTCGAAGCGCACCACGTAGCTGCGGCCGCCGGTGAAATCAACGCCGGGTTGCAAACCGAGGGTGAAGAAGGAAATCAGGGAGATGATGATCAAGGAACCGGAAAGGATATAGAAGAACTTTCTGGTCTTGAGGAAGTCGAAATGGGTGTTGGTGAAAGCGTTGATGGTCAGCGGAGTGCCAACGGAGAACTCTTTGCCTCTCTTGAGACGGGCATCGATGATCACGCGAGCCACAAGGATGGCGGTGAACAAGGATGACAAGATACCGATGATCAACGTGGTGGCGAAACCTTGAATAGGACCGGAACCGAAGATGTACAGCACGATAGCGGTAATCAAGGTGGTGACGTTACCGTCGATGATAGCGGAGTAGGAGTGCTTGAAACCTTCGTCGATGGCCACGCGCATACCCTTGCCGGCGCGCACTTCCTCGCGCACGCGTTCATATATAATCACGTTCGCATCGACAGCCATACCCAAGGTGAGGACGATACCGGCGATACCAGGCAGCGTCAGGACAGCACCCATGGAGGCGAGAATGCCGATGATGAAGAAAACGTTCATCAACAGGGCGAGGTCAGCAACCAGACCGGCGCGGCTGTAGTAGAAGAACATGTAGATGATGACTAACAGGAAGGCACCGAGGAAGGAGAGCAAACCGGAACGGATGGATTCCTTACCCAGTGTAGGACCGACGATTTCGGATTGGACGATGTTGACACCAGCTTCCAAGTTACCGGAGTTCAGCACGGTGGCAAGGTCCTTGGCCTCTTCGATGGTGAAGTTACCGGAGATTTCGGAGTTACCGTTCGGGATTTCACTGCGGACGGTAGGTGCGGAATAGACGAACTGGTCGAGCACGATGGCGATGTTTGTCATCTTGGTGCTGTTGTTGGCAGCCTCGCGGGTGATCTTGCGCCATTCGTCAGCGGCTTGGTCTTCCATAGACATGGTGACGACCACGCGGTTGTTCTGGTCAACGTCCTGACGGGCGGTGCGCACCACGCGGTTGCCTCCGATGGTTTCAGAGCTCAACAGAGGTCCGAAACGCTCGTTTTTGCGTTTGAGAGGGTAGAGAGGATAGAGGTTGCCCATTTCGCGTTCAGCGGAACCCCAGTAGAATACCACGTTGGGGTCGCCGAGGATGCGGCTCAACTCGGGAAGGAGCTGGTCGATATGCGGCATGTCGGCTTCCTTGAAGTAGGCGATAGCGATGCCGCCGGCAGAGGCTGCATGGCTGAGGATGGCACCTTCGCCAATCTCTTCGTCTTCTTCGTCCTCATCTTCGTCTGCGGGAACGGCAGTGTCCAAAGCCGCGAGGGTGGTGTCAGCGGCGAGGGCAGCGTCTAAAGCAGTGTCGGCCTCGGATTTCGGGGCGGCATTCTTTCTGGCCTGCAGCTCTTGGGCTAATTTGGCGTCGGCTTCGGCGAAGCGCTGTTGGATGGACTTGCCGCCCACCACGTCGTTATAGACCTCCCAGAACTCCAGCTTGGCGGTGCTCTTCAACAGGTCGGTGACACGTTCGGGCTCCTTAACACCAGGCAATTCCACGAGGATACGGCCACCTTGCAGCATCTGCAGGTTGGGCTGTGCCACACCGAAACGGTCGATACGGGTGCGCAGGATCTTGAACGTACGATCGACGATTTCGTTGCTCTCCTTGCGGATGAAGCTGATAATGTCGTCGTCGGAGGCGTTCTTCAAACCGGAACGTTCGCCGAAATAGGTGCGGAGGTTGGCGTTGTTGAGGTTAAGCGCCTTTTTCTCCGCGTTGAAGTTCTTCACGAAAATATCGATAAAGTCGCCGTTCACCGTGTTGGCATATTCCGTCTGTGCTTTCTCGAATGCGTTTTTGAACAGTTGGTCGCCGGTGTTGGTGGCTAAGCTCTTCACAGCGTCGGGCATGGAAATCTCCAACGTAACGTTCATACCGCCCTTCAGGTCCAGACCCAGGTTCAACTCTTTGTACTTACATTGTTTGTAAGTGTTCCCGAGATAGACGGTTGAGTCGTTCATGCCGGTCAGATACTGGCGTGTGCGGGCGTCCACCAGGGAATCAACCAAATGTTTTTCGAGCATAACGTCACCGTTAGCCGCTTTCTTTACTTCTGCGATGGCTGTGGGGTCATTGGCGAATTTCGCCGCCTTGTTTTCCACTCTCCAAGAAGCGAAGGAGAAGGACAAACAATACAGACATACCAGCGCAATTAGGATGGTAAAGAATAAAATCAGTCCTTTGTTTTTCATCTTTCTTTCTATTAATTTTTTGATTTATAAATATTTATAACTTTCTAAACCTAATTTTTTTAAGGTTGCAAATATACACTTTTTATAGTATCATTTACATCAGTTGATATTTTGTTGATTTTTGAGTTGTGTGACGGGTGATTAGTGAGCGGTGAACAGTGATGAAGGCAGATGAAGAAAGATGAAAAATGATGAATGAATGATGAAGGATGATGGGTTAACCGCGTTATCTGTTGTAGATTTGTTGTATTTTTTTATTTTTGCCGTTTGAAAAACGGTAAACGCGAGTTTGTCAATATTTAATATCAAAAACAATGAAAAAACTGATTTCAATGACAGTACTGGCCCTTTTTGTGGTTGTTTCCATGACGGGCTGTAAGAAAAACTACACCATTACGGTGAAATCCAACAACGACGCTTGGGGCTCCGTAACGGGTTCTGGTACCTACAAGGACGGCGAGACCGTGACCATCTCCGCTATTCCTGCCGATGGCTGCTATTTCAATGGCTGGAATGACGGTAATACAGAAAATTCTCGTCAGATTGTGGTGACTGGCAACGCCGAATATGTCGCCACGTTCAGCGACACCCCAGGCGGTGGCGGTGGTGAGCCGACAGGCACCGTTGTACAAAATGCGGTTACGGATGTGGATGGTAATAGTTATGACGCGGTATGGATAGGCGGCCAGCTGTGGATGAAGGAGAACCTTAGGACGACGCACTACGCGGACGGCGCAGCAATTCCTGCCGGTGAGTCTGGCTCGAGTGATACCGAACCGTTCTATTACGACTACAGCGGCTCCGGCATTCCGTTGACGGAGAGGGGATACTTGTACAACTGGCCGGCGGTGATGCACGGTGCGGCATCCAGCAATGCCAATCCAAGCGGTGTGCAAGGAATCTGTCCCAGTGGCTGGCATGTGCCGAGTGATGCGGAGTGGAGGGCGATGATCAACTATGTTGGCAGCCAGAGCGAATACACCTGCGGTGACAACAGCCGCTACATTGCCAAGGCATTAGCTTCCCCAACGGGGTGGAATAATTCCACGAAAAATTATGCGGTGGGCAACGACCAAAGTTTGAACAACGCCACGGGCTTTACTGCAGTCCCGGCAGGCAACTATAACGGTACGACGTTTTACAATGCGGGTCGCTACGCCAACTTCTGGACCTCTACACGGTCCGATAACAACAACTCCTCCCAACTCTACTTGTTCTACGATTACCCCGACTGGACTTGGTCCCCTGTCGGCAAGTACATGGGATATTCTGTCCGCTGCATCCGCGATTAGCTAAGATTTGCGATGTGAGATATGCAATGGGCGTGGTCGGTGGCTGCGCCCTTTTTCAATGAACAATGTACAATGAACAATGTACAGTTGATCGTGGACGGGCTTGGTAGAGTATGGGCTGCGAATGGGTATCGTAGGTAATCATCTCTGTGAGCAGATGGTGTTGAACGATCAATAAAGCGAACAACTTTGATTATCAGTTTGTTACGTATTTGGATTGCACTGTTCCAAAAAAATGTATTTTTGCACCTCTAAAAACACTCAACTCCCAACCTCCCCCATACTTTTACCTTCAAAAATCTAAACCGTAAATCGTAAACAGTAAATCTTAAATCCAAATGGCAGACGACAAGAAAATCATTTTCTCGATGGTGAATGTCAGCAAGACGTTCCCGCCGCAAAAACAAGTGCTTAAAAACATATACCTCTCCTTCTTCTATGGAGCGAAGATTGGTGTGCTCGGCCTTAACGGCGCGGGAAAGTCCTCGCTGCTGAAGATCATCGCCGGAATAGACAAGTCCTATCAGGGCGAGGTGGTCTTCTCCCCGGGCTATTCCATAGGCTATCTTCCGCAGGAACCGCAAATAGATGACAATCTGACGGTTAAGGAAGTGGTGATGCAGGGTGTTCAGCCCATTGTGGATATATTAAAGGAATATGAAGAGGTGAACATGAAGTTCTCGGAGCCAATGAGCGACGACGAGATGAACAAACTTATCGAACGGCAGGGCGAACTCACCGACCTTATCGAACAATACGATGCTTGGGAACTGGATTCCAAACTGGAGCGTGCTATGGATGCGCTACGCTGTCCCGATGGAGACACGCCCGCCAAGAACCTCTCCGGTGGTGAACGCCGCCGCGTGGCGCTCTGCCGCCTGCTCCTCACCGAACCCGACATTCTCCTTCTCGACGAGCCCACCAACCACCTCGATGCTGAGTCGGTGGAGTGGTTGGAGGCTCATCTGCAGCAATATAAGGGCACGGTCATCGCCGTCACCCACGACCGCTATTTCCTCGACCACGTGGCCGGCTGGATTCTCGAACTCGACCGCGGCGAAGGTATCCCGTGGCAGGGTAACTACTCATCGTGGCTGGAACAGAAAGCCAACCGTCTCGCTATGGAGCAGAAGCAGGAGAGCAAGCGCATGAAGACGTTAGAACGCGAGCTGGAGTGGGTGCGCATGGCTCCGAAAGCCCGTCACGCCAAGTCGAAAGCCCGTCTGAGCGCCTACGACAAGCTGCTCAACGAGGATGTGAAGGAGAAGGAGGAAAAACTCCAGATTTTCATCCCCAACGGACCGCGTTTGGGCAACAACGTCATTGAGGCGTGCCATGTGCGCAAGGCCTTCGGCGACAAGCTGCTCTTCGACGACCTTAACTTCAACCTGCCGCCCAACGGCATCGTGGGGGTCATCGGACCGAACGGTGCCGGAAAAACCACACTTTTCCGCCTCATCATGGGACTCGAAAAGCCGGACAGCGGCGACTTCAAAGTTGGCGAGACCGTGAAGGTGGGGTATATCGATCAACAACACACGGTCATTGATCCCGAAAAGAGCGTCTGGGAAGTTGTTTCCGAGGGCAACGAGCAGATCATGATGGGCGGACGGCTCATCAACTCGCGGGCTTACCTGTCGCGGTTCAACTTCGGTGGCACCGATCAGAACAAGAAGGCCGGGGTGCTCTCCGGCGGTGAGCGCAACCGTCTGCACCTCGCGCTCACGCTCAAGTCGGAAGCCAACGTGCTGCTTTTGGACGAGCCCACCAACGACATCGATGTCAACACGTTGCGAGCCTTGGAGGAGGGATTGGAGAACTTCGCGGGCTGCGCGGTGGTCATCTCCCACGACCGTTGGTTCCTCGACCGCATCTGCACCCACATCCTCGCCTTCGAAGGCGACTCGCAAGTCTATTTCTTCGAAGGAAGCTATACGGAGTACGAAGAGAACAAGAAGATGCGTCTCGGCAACGAGGCCCCGAAACGGATTCGCTATAAGAAGATTACGGTGATTTGAAACGATGAAGAGTGATAAGATGATGAGATGATAAGGTGAATAGTACGTATAATATCAGTTCACTGATCACTATTCACTGTTCACTAATCACAAAAAAATTGTATTTTTGCAAGTTTTATTTGAGAAAGAAATATGAAGAAAAGATTTTGGATCCTATTTTTGGCATGCGCTTGTTTGATGATGGGTGCTTGTCAGAACAGCAAGAAGAAAAACACCCCAGAGGCAGTCACCGAGTCGTTCCTGAAAGCTTTTTATACGGCTGACTTTACACACATGTACCAGGTCACGACTAAAAAGTCTCAGGTGGTGATCAAACAGCTCCAAGCCGGCATGAAGGACAGACCTGAGCAGCTTGAGACAATGCGTAAACGTAAAATCGAATTCACAGAGACTAAAATCGTCAACCAGACAGATTCCACAGCTCTATGCGCCAGCACTTTCAAGGTGGATGGTGAAGACACGCAGGCCGAGTGGGAACTCATCAAAGAGAATGACGAGTGGAAAGTGACGATGGTGATCCCCTGATGAAACCGTTCAAAGAAGGCTTCAATAACCAATAACCCATAACCCATAACCATTACAAAGATGAATTTCGTAGAAGAATTGAGATGGCGTGGCATGTTGCATGACATCATGCCCGGAACCGAAGAGTTGTTTAACAAAGAAGTATGTTCCGTCTATTTGGGCATTGACCCGACGGCGGATTCACTGCATATTGGCCATTTGGTGGGCATCATGATGTTGTCGCACCTGCAGCGTTGCGGTCACCGGCCCATCGCTCTGCTCGGCGGCGCTACCGGCATGATTGGTGACCCCTCCGGAAAGAGCCAAGAACGTAACCTTTTGGATGAGGCTACGTTACGTCACAACCAAGAGTGTATCAAGAAGCAGCTGAGCAAATTCCTCGACTTCGACAGCAAGGAGCCCAATGCCGCTCTGCTGGTCAACAATTACGACTGGATGAGCAAGTTCTCTTTCTTGGAGTTTATTCGCGACATCGGCAAACATTTGACCGTCAATTACATGATGGCGAAGGATTCCGTGAAGAAACGCTTCAACGGCGAGGGCGACGGCATGTCGTTCACCGAATTTTCCTACCAGTTGGTGCAGGGTTACGATTTCCTGCATCTCTACCAGACGCAGAACTGCAAGGTGCAGATGGGCGGCTCCGACCAGTGGGGCAACATCACCACTGGCACGGAACTCATTCGCCGTATGCTCAACGGCGAAGCTTACGCACTTACCTGTCCGCTCATCACCAAGGCCGACGGCGGCAAGTTCGGCAAGACCGAAAAGGGCAACGTTTGGCTCGATCCCGCCCGCACTTCCCCGTACGCCTTCTACCAGTTCTGGCTCAACTGCTCCGACGATGACAGCAAACGTTACATCCGCATCTTCACTCACTTCACGAAGGAGGAGATTGAAGAGATGGAGCGTCAGCACGATGCCGAGCCGCACTTGCGCATCTTGCAAAAAGCGTTAGCAAAGGATTTGACCGTGCGTGTACACTCGCAGGAGGACTATGACGCGGCCGTCAACGCTTCCGAAATCCTCTTCGGCAAAGGCACCGCCGAAAACCTCGCCGCCCTTTCCGAGGAGATGTTCCTCTCTGTGTTTGAGGGCGTTCCGCAATTCGAGGTGCCGATGACCGTTCTCGACGAAACCTGCGGCGTGGTTGATTTCCTCGCCAAACACACCCAAGTCTTCAACTCCAACGGCGAAGCCCGCCGGATGCTGAAAGACAACGGCGTCGCCATCAACAAGACCAAGGTGAAGGAAGACAAGACCGTCACCAAAGACGACCTCCTCAACGGCAAATATGTCCTCGTGCAAAAAGGCAAAAAGAACTACTACATTGTCAAATTCGTCTAACGTTAACTACTAACTGCTAACTACTAACTACTAACTACTAACTACTAACTGCTTCAATAACCAATAACCAATAACCAATAACCATTACCATGGGTTACATCAGTCTCATCCTCCTCATCCTCCTCGGCATCGTCCTGATGATCTTGGACTTCCTCGTCATCCCCGGCGGGGTGGTGGCCATTATCGGGGTGTTGTGCATGATTGCCGGAGTGGTCACTGCGTTTGTGCAGTTCGGCACTACGGTTGGATTCCTCACGCTCGTGCTCACAGCCATCCTCACCATCGGCTTCTTCTGGTTGATGATGCGGTCGAAGACGTGGCGTAAGCTGCAACTTAATACGCAGATTGACAGTAAGATGAACGAGGTTGATGAGTCCAAGCTGAAAGAGGGGATGGAAGGTGTCGCTATTTCTCGTCTCGCCCCAACGGGTACAGGCCTTTTCGGTGATACGGAAGCCGAGGTAGTCTCCTTACAGGGTTTTATTGATGAAAATTCGCCCATTGTAATCCATAAAATTGAAGGAAGCAAAGTTATCGTAGAAATTTCTCATCAAAATTAATACATTATGACACAAACTGTTATCACAATAGTGATTGTATTGGCGCTGGTCATCCTCTTTTTCTGGATGGTGCCCTTGCGCTTGTGGTTCATCGCCATACTGAACGGTGTCCACGTCTCTTTAGTGCAACTGATTCTGATGCGTTGGCGTCGTGTTCCGCCGGATATGATTGTCAATTCGATGATTACGGCTTCGAAAGCGGGCATCGACATCAGCCGCGACCAACTGGAAGCCCACTACCTTGCGGGCGGCCACGTGAAGCCGGTCGTCAACGCGCTGATTTCTGCCGACAAGGCCAACATCACCCTTGATTTCAAAGCAGCTACAGCTATCGACCTGGCCGGTCGTAACGTGCTGGAAGCCATCCAGACGTCTGTGAACCCGAAGGTCATCAATACGCCTCCGGTCGCGGCTGTCGCAAAAGATGGTATCCAGCTGATAGCCAAGGCGAGAGTGACCGTGCGCACGAATATCCGCCAGTTGGTGGGCGGTGCCGGCGAAGAGACCATCATCGCCCGTGTGGGTGAGGGTATCGTCTCCGCCATCGGTTCCGCCGACACACACAAATCAGTGCTTGAGAACCCTGACTCCATCTCCAAACTCGTGTTGACCAAGGGTTTGGACTCTGGTACAGCCTTCGAGATTCTCTCTATCGACATTGCGGATGTGGATGTTGGTAAGAACATCGGTGCTATGCTGCAGATGGATCAGGCCAATGCTGACAAGAACATCGCGCAAGCCAAAGCCGAGGAGCGTCGTGCTATGGCTGTGGCCCAGGAGCAGGAGATGAAAGCTAAAGCTCAGGAAGCTCGTGCCCAGGTGATTCTTGCCGAGGCTGAAGTGCCGAGAGCTCTTGCCGACGCCTTCCGTAGCGGCAATCTCGGTGTGATGGACTACTACAAGTTGGAGAACATCAAGGCCGACACCTCCATGCGCGACGGCATCAGCAAAATGGGACAAAGCGGCCAAAATCCGTCAAAAAAATAGACCAATGAAGTTAAAATCTTTGTTATTTTGCATCATTTTGAGCATAACCGCCTTTGGTTATGCTCAAAATGTTTCTGCTCCGAAATACAAGTATCAATACAGGATGGTGCAATTAGATTCGACTTACGATGCAAAAGTGAATCCGAAATTGGCCAAATATGTGGCTAAGAAGCGGGCGCAAATGGAGAAACAAATGCAGGTGGTGATTGCACATACGGATGCAGAGCTAGAATCTTTCGCCCTGGAAAGTCCGCTGTCCAACTTCTTGACGGACATCTTGTTGAACGAATCATCAAAATACGTCAACGACACGACATTTGACAATTTGGATCTCTCAATGCTCAATTTCGGTGGTATCCGCACTTCCATGCCCGCTGGTGACGTGACGGTTGGCGACCTGTTCCGCATCTCGCCATTTGACAACTATCTTACCTTTATCGTACTGAAAGGCAGTGAATTGAGAAGAGCATTAGGCCGCTTCAATGACAAATTCAACGCGCCCTACTCCGGTGCGACCATCATCTATAAAAATAATAAGCCAGTGAAGATAACGGTGCAGGGCAAACCGATTGAGGACAATCGACTTTATAAGCTCGTCACTCTCAACTTCATCTCCGATGGCGGGGATAAACTTCTGGAAGACATTCAGTATGAGAAGATTGAATATACTGCGATGACATTCCGTGATTTTTTAATCGCCGAAATAAAGGCATTGACCGCGAGAGGTGAGAAAATTGTTGGGAAAAAGGATGGGAGAGCTGTGTTCAATTAGGCGTTAGAGAACTTCTGGCACGAAACTATGCCGTCCACACGAACCATCCCATGTATCTCACGGCACACGTATTCAATTTAGACTGGGTGAAGTGGTACTCCACTCGTGTACACAATTTTCTTCTGATTTTTCTGTAACCGCTCACCACTTCCGTCCAAAAAGCCACTGTTAGCGCCCCATCTGCATGAAACCTTTCGCCATGATGGTCAAATCATTGCGAACTTGGTAGTTGCGAACGTATATTTCCTCCAAACGGCGGGTCATCTCTTCGGAAAAGTCGCTGTTTGGATATGCATCAGCGGGGTGCAGGACACCGGGACGGAGCAAAACATCCGATTCAGAAGCGGTTTCACGAAGACCCACCCAACTTTTTGACCCTTTCAACACAGAAAAAAGATTGCGCACAAATCCGCCCTTCCGCTCCACAAACCAGATGTCCACAACAAGGAACAACAGTAAAACAACGGATGCAATAATATCATAGGCGCGCTTCTTGCGGCGCGAATGCAGCTGATAGACTGTCTGCAGAGGAATGGTGTAAAGATCCTCAGTAGTGAATATGGCATTGCTGCCAATCAGCGACGAGCTGTCTTCGGGGGCAATCTTGAATTCCACCTGCGTGTCCTGCAGACGGTTCATCCAGTCAATGATTTGATCGGCGGGGATGTCGCGAGCGCAAAAGATGACCTCGTTAATCTGGTAGATGGTAAGTAACTCTGATAGATTCGTCACGTCTCCGATGAGCAGACGATTCTCACTGTCAGGATGTTCGGTCATAATCAGTCCGACAAACTCGCGGGGTTCGTTCATCGACTGTACCATGCCCAGCACTCGCTCCGTCTCCTGCAACCCTCCCACGATGGCAATACGTTGGTTCAAACGATGGTTGTCCACATCAACCAGCTTCATTTTAGCGAGTAAATAACGTAACGCATTCACCACAAACAACGCCCATACTGCCCCGATGACAACCACGGCGCGGGAAAAGCGCATGGTTTCGGGCAAAAGTGCGTAAATCAACAAGATAACAACTGTACCCGCCACAATTCCTTTATTAAGCTGCGTACGCTTCACGGGCTTCCGATAACCGCCGCTAATCCAAACGGAAATCAGCCACAACAAAGCATATCCAGGAAGCACCACATAAAAATAGAAATCGGAGAAAGAAGAATTGCGTTGTATCAATACAGTATGCTCCCAATATTTGGAAATCGCGAACAAACCGGCAAAAATGAGAACAAAATCCAACAGCGGAAGCAGAATGCGGCTGAAAATACGTTTCAGTGCCGCCAACGCCGCCCGGAACCATATCGCCGCATCAATAGCGATATTGAAAATCTTGGCATTATTGGCCGAGAAATGTTTTCGCGCAAAAATCTGCATCGCTTTGTAAAACACATAAACATAGTTCAGACTTCCCTTTTTGGTACTCTCCCCCTTATAATGAATGATGCGGGCCTGCGGGAAATAGTAGTTCTTATAACCACCCTTTAATATCCTGTACGACAGATCAATATCCTCACCATACATAAAATAGTCCTCATCCAAGAGTCCTACCTTGTCCAGCACCGACTTGCGCATCATCATGAACGCACCGGAGAGCACTTCCACTTCGTGGGTCTCATCCTCGCCAATGTAGGTCGCGTGGTAGGCACCGAACTTCTGTGATTTCGGAAAAAGCTTTGACAGGCCAAAGAGCTTGTAGAAAGAGGATTTCGGATAGGGAATCCCGCGTTTGGACTCAGGCAGGAAACGTCCCTGACCGTCCACCATCTTCACACCGAGGCCACCGCAATCCGGGGTCTCATCCATAAAACGAATGCATTTCTCAAACGTGTCTTCCTCAACTAATGTGTCGGGATTGAGCAGCAGAACGTATTCGCCGGAAGAAATACGGATGGCCTGGTTGTTGGCTTTTGCAAAACCCACATTGTCTTGGTTCTCTATCAGTTTCACCTGCGGGAATTTCGCCTTCACCATTGCCACAGAATTATCGACCGAGTGGTTGTCCACCACGAATATCTCCCCGTCAATACCACGCATCGATTTCAGCGCAGACGTTAACGCCTGCTCCAAAAACGCCGAAACGTTGTAGTTCACTATGATGACGGAGAGTTTCATTTTAATGGTTATGGGTTATAGGTTATGGGTTATTGAAGCTGATATTCTGAATTCTGAATTCAGCATTAAAAATACGCCAGCACGGTCTTCTTCGAGACCACCTTGTCGCCTTTGCTGACGGCTATGGTTGCATTCTTGGGGAGGAACACATCCACGCGGGAGCCGAACTTGATCATGCCGACCTCTTCGCCCTGTTCCACGTGGTCGCCGACTTCGGGGTAGCTGATGATACGGCGCGCCACAAATCCGGCAATCTGGCGGAAAAGCACTTCCGTATCTTCGTTGCGGACAACTATCGTGTTGTGCTCGTTGTCAACCGAGGACTTCGGGAGCTTGGCCAGCGCATATTTTCCCGGATGATAAGCCGTGTAGGAAACCTCTCCAGAGATAGGATAGCTGTTCACATGCACGTTGTTGATGGACATGAAAACAGAGACCTTCAGCCGTTCATCCTTGAAATACTCATGTTCGAAAGCGGTGCCCACATAGACAATAGTGCCGTCGGCGGGTGACAGAACTCCGTCATCGACTTTGTTGATGACGCGTGTCGGCACACGGAAGAAACGTACAATCAGTACGCCCAAAACGAACATAATGGTGAAGAAGATGAGATTCACCCACCACAAATGCGCCAACAGAAGCACATAAAACAGCGATGTCAGCGCAATGGTGACAATACTGACAAAAATTATCAGCTTACCTGCCTGGTGGAATTTCATGCCAATCACAGGAGACTACTTCTTGTAAAGAATATATGTGTGGATGGGGATATTGTTTTCCGAAGATATCGTCACGAACTGTCTCGGATAATGTTTGTCATTCATGTAATGCTGGCCATTGTACTGGTAAACAATGTCCTCCACTTTGGACAGGTTGCCTGCGACAACGGTTTCAATATGTTCCGCCGTTTTAAGGTTCAGATAATAACCAGCCATATCGGCGTATGCGAACGGAAGGCCATAGAAGGGGTTGTACGAATTGAGATCGTATTGGTAAGTATGAGTGACCACTGTTTGCGCAATGGGGAATTCTTCCACATAAGAGGAAATGTTCTCGTATTTTTCCTTTTTCCCGGGATCGTATGTGAAACGTTTCACCGAATACATCTCCAAATCCTTGGAATTCGCTTTCGCGGCGATTTCGGAAATTTCCTCATAGTTGCCAAACACTTTGTCATATAGAGGATGACGTTTGCCTTTCCAAAAATACTCATCGTAGAACTCTCTGTCATACATTTCCTCAATATATTCAATGCGGCCGAAAGCCTTGTCTTTTTTGTCATTATTGCGATGGAACGTGTATTCCAAACGCACTGCACCGTCAATGGTGTAGGTCATCTTGTCCACCAATTGATCGGTCCATTGGAAATCAATAGTCTCTGTATAATCTTCACCAACATGCACGATTTTGCTGACCGTCTTGTCTTTGTTGTAGGAGAAATCGAACGAATAGAGGCTGTCCACAATGATTTGCTGGAGTTCCTTGCCTTTTTCGTCATAGACATATACCTCGTTTGGATAACCCACATCGCTGCGATACCAGATTTTGCTGATTTTGCAGGTAGGATTATAGATTTCATCATCGGGCTTGCAGGAGGTGAATGCGGTCACCAAAAAAGCCACTAATAGCAGAGGAATTAAATATTTTTTCATAACGCACATTATTTCTAAATTACGGCTGCAAAGATACATTTTTTTGTGATTTGTGATTTAAGAACTGTGATTTGAAATCTTGAAATTTGTAGAGACGCAAAATTTTGCGTCTCTACTCAATCTCTACTCAGTACGCCTCCGCATTAAACCCCTCTTCCCTCAGTTTCTCGACAATCCCGTCCAAATAGGCCTTGTCGAATTTGTGGAGCTGCATGGCGGGAGTCTCGCGGTCAAGGGAGTAGATGACGATGCGTTTCGGGCGGATGCGGCGGATGCGCGCCAGCCACTGCGACCATTCAGGATCGACGGAGTTGTCGAACGCCCTACCCTCCTGTTCGCCGCTGAGGAACATC
>JAEEGG010017727.1_pt1 | contig 14597 bp, 12 predicted proteins | sample 9134161 | NCBI WGS metagenome assembly JAEEGG01 (sample SAMN16246543, study PRJNA631951) | gut metagenome | biome: gut microbiome; feature: rumen; material: CR-attached | host: Bos | place: Iran: Karaj | collected 2018-10
GTTCAACAGGCGGCAGTGGAGGAGCAGGAAGTCCAGGTTTCGGCAATCCGGGAAACTGTTATTGCCCAATCGGATATACATGTCATTGTGGTCCAACAGTAGAGCCCGCAAGTACACTTGATGATTATCTCAAAAAATACAACATTACCGAAGTCACTTACGACGATAACGTCCTTGCCTTTAACAAGACTTACGATGGTCAGCTCGAAGACGTCTACAACTCTGCGAAAGTAAATACATCACAGCTGAGATCCATCGGCCTGCATAAGATTACCAGTGAAAACGCCAGCGCATTAAGCATACTGTTCTTAAGGACTACAATGAACATGGGCGGAATGCTCTACGAAAAAGACGGAGTCGTTTCTAGAACGCAAGGCGGTTGCCAACTTTACGTGCTGAATGTCTATGACACATCGCCCGTCATCCACGTGCTTACCGAGATTTCAAAGGATACCATCAAAATCACAGACGTCCATGACAACTGCGATTACGAGCCGCGCCCATTCGATATGCACGTCGGATTCCTGTTCGAATACTGCGGCGAGCTTTCTGAAAGTCCCAAAATTGACATAACATTCAAGCTCAACGAATCCATGAAGTGCGGTACAGTCGACTACGACGAGTACATCAACAAAAAACTCAAATAGAAAAAACTCATTTGCAACGGTTTTGCGACCGCTTTTGCATAGCATTGGGATACGGCAATATTTGTCGCATCCCAAATCTATATTGTAGCCATAAAAAAATTACGGTCAAAAAAAAACACCTCATTTCGTTTTACAGATTCAATAGAGAAAACGATATATAATTGCGGTTTTAGGTGTTTGCTATGAGAAAATTTGCCGTTTAAAGGAGGTTTTATGAGAGAAAATTACTTCGGTCGCGTATTAAATTCCCTGAATACAGAATGCACCCGCAAAAATTATGAGCTCGATTTCGTAACGCTCAAGAGCTACGAATACTGGATTCGCATGATGCGGATTTGCAAAAGCTATCCCGATGCCGACGACTGCATCGCCATCATCTCCAAAGAACGCGCCTCCCGAGTGCTGAAAGACCTCTCGGAACATTTCGAAAAGCTCAATGCCGAAGAAGACTGCCTCCCGATTCATGCGAAAAAGCGCTTTATCAAGGAATCGAATGGGAATTATGCCGGCAAGAGACTCCGCTGCAACGAAGAAAGCGAAGAAATGAGCGTTGCTTACCAGCGCCGTCAAATGGCAGTTGTGCGATTCAATGATGTCATTGACCGTTCCTGTTCCGTCCGCGAAATCACGGATTTCGTGCGCAATTACCTGTGCGGCGAAGGCATTTTCGACCAGCAGTCGCAAAAGATTTTCTACGACAGCATTGTCCGTGAACTGCTCGGTTTTCTGGAAGAGAACAGAGACGTGCATGACGCCTATTACAAGCGCCTTGAAATCGTGCAGAAATCGTTCAACCTGACCGACGACGAAATGGAAATCATGATGTTCTCGTGGATTTTCTTCAACAAGGAACAGTGCAGTTCGCTTTTGGAGATGATCGGTTCCCGCAGATTCAGAGGGGCCGTGCTTCCGGACATTTTCCCGCAGCTTTACCCAGACGTTGATTTTGAAAACGCAGTCTCGAACAAGGGTACGCTCAAGCAGATGGGCATCCTTGACGAAGACCTTGATATTTCCAAGCGCATCGGGATGTTCCTGGACGGTCATTCCGGCAACGATCTGGACAGCCTCTATTTTAGAGTCTATGAAGGTGACTCCGTTCCATTCAAGAAGCTCTGCAACAACAACCCGAAAGTGGAATTGGCGTTCAACATGATCAAGCATGCCAAAGTTGGTGAAGGCTTGAACCTTTTCTTCTACGGTGTCGAAGGTACCGGCAAAACAGAACTCGCCAAAGCTATTGCCAAAAAACTCAACCGCCCGCTCGTGCTCACAAATATCAGCATTGTCGGCGAACACCGCGAAAGCAAGGAAAACTCTGTCGTCCGCAGCCGCATGGGGAGCATCCTTTATGCCGCCACAAAGTTCCAAAAAAAGAAGGCGATTCTCCTCGTGGATGAATCTGATGTCATTCTCAACTGTTGCGAAAAAGGAAGTCTCAACTTCTTCCTTGAACAGATCAAGGTTCCCGTCATCTGGATTTCGAATACCACGCGCTGGATTGAAAATAGCACGCTCCGCCGTTTCAATTACTCCATCCATTTTGACCGTCCCGACGCCGAAAAGCGTTTGCAAGTCTGGGAATCCGTTGTCAGCGAACATAGCGCATCGTCCATCATCCCGCAAGAAGTCGTAAAGCGATTCTCCGAAGAATTGCAGATTACCGCGGGCGGCATCACACAGGCCATCGTCGGTGCCAAAAAGCTCGTAGAATCTGGTTGCAAAATTGACCCCATCAAGGCCATCCGCACCATCGCCGAAGCGCAATCGGAACTTTTGGACTTGGACATGGTTTATGCCAACCGCGACAAGGAAAGCCGTTCGCCCACGTATCTGCTCGACGCACTGAACATCGATGCCGACATGAAAAACGTACTGAAAGTCATGAGCGCATTTGACGAAAAGTGGAAACAGATGCAAGACGGCGACCGCCCGGATAGCCTCAACATGCTCCTCTACGGCGCCCCCGGCACCGGCAAGACGGAATTCGCCAAGCACATTGCACGCACGCTCGGCCGCAAGCTCATCATCAAGCGCACAAGCGACTTGCTGAATAGCTACGTCGGTGAAACAGAAAAGGCCATCCGCAAGATGTTCAAGGAAGCCGAAGAGTCTAAAGCCATTCTCTTCCTCGATGAAGCAGACAGTCTCATCCGCGACCGAAACGGAGCCTCGCACAACTGGGAAGTGACCCAGGTGAACGAAATGCTCACGCAGATGGAAAACTTCAAGGGCATCTTCATTGCAGCCACCAACTTCGAAGGCGAACTCGACACAGCATCGCGCAGACGCTTTGCGCTCAAAGTCAAATTCGGTTACCTCAAGCCGGAAGGCATTGAATCGCTGTGGCACGGATTCTTCCCGAACGTGCAAATGCCCGAAGCCGTGAAGAACCTCCGCATGCTCACCCCGGGCGATTTCAACGCTGTCTACAGCACGCTCCGATTCTACGACGCAAGCGAACTCACCGCCGACAGCATCATGAACGCGCTCAAGTCCGAAATCGCCTACAAGGACAGCCGCGAAGGAAGAACGATGGGACTGTAGGGAGGGGCGCTCCCGCGCATATACAAAAAGACCGCAGCATTTTATTGCTACGGTCTTTAATGCTTTTGGACCCTATCGCTTCGCTCCAGGGTGACAAATGCGGGTCTGGATCCTTCGACTTCGGGCTACGCCCTTCGCTCAGGATGACACGCTTACGCTAGGAGATCCCCGCCTTCGCGAGGATGACTTCACGCGTTACACCTCTTCGATGCTTGCGTGATATTGACGCCTACGGCGTCAGCGGTTTCGGCTCAGCCATGCCAGAGAGCAAGCTCTCTGTCGCGGCATTCGCCTTGCACGCTACTCCTGCAGACTCTTCAGTTAAATCTCTTCGATGCTCGCGTGATATTCCTGAAGAGATTTAACAGCGCCGTGGCCGTTCCTTGCGGCGGCGATGCCCTTGACGGTGTTGTAGGCACCGGCGAGGGTCGTGATGTACGGGACCTTGTACTTGATGGCAGCCTTGCGGATAGCGCTTTCGTCCTTGATGGCGTCGCGCTTTGCCCACGGCGTGTTGATGATGAGGTTCACCTGCTTGTTCAGGATGATATCGAGAACGTTCGGGCGGCCTTCAGCAATCTTGTTCACCACTTCGCACTTGACACCGGCGGCTTCATAGAACTTGGCGGTACCTTCGGTAGCGTAAATCTTGAAGCCGAGCTTCTGGAATTCCTTACCGATTTCGATAGCCTGTTCGGAGAGGTTCACCTTGTCAGAAAGGCTGATGAGCACAGCGCCTTCGGACGGGAGGAAGGATCCAGCGGCTTCCTGGCTCTTGTAGTAAGCGAGGGCGTAGTCGTCGGAGAGGCCGAGCACTTCGCCAGTGGAGCGCATTTCGGGGCCGAGAACCGGGTCCACCTTCGGGAACTTGTCGAACGGGAACACGGCTTCCTTGGCACCGTGGTGGTTGAACTTCTTGTCCTTGAGCTTCAAGTCTTCGAGCTTGGCACCGAGCATCAGGCGGGTAGCGAGGCGGGCCATCTGGGTATTGCAAACCTTGGAGACCAGAGGCACCGTGCGGCTTGCACGCGGGTTCGCTTCGAGGACGAACACCTTGCCATCTTCGATAGCGTACTGCATGTTCATGAGGCCGCACACGTGAAGGGCTTCAGCAATCTTGCGGGTGTAATCCTTGATGGTTGCCAAGTTTTCCTTCGTGATGGTCACCGGCGGGATAATGCAAGCGGAGTCACCGGAGTGGACACCGGCAAGTTCGACGTGTTCCATCACAGACGGGATGTAAACATGTTCGCCGTCAGAGAGGGCGTCAGCTTCGCATTCCAAAGCGTTGTGGAGGAAGCGGTCGATGAGGAGCGGACGGTCCGGGGTCACGCCGACAGCCTTTGCCACGTATTCGCGGAGCATGTTTTCGTCGTAGATGACTTCCATGCCGCGGCCGCCAAGCACGAAGCTCGGGCGGATCATCACCGGGTAGCCGCCGATCTGCTTGACGCAAGCGAGGGCTTCGTCGATGTTCGTGGCCATACCGCTTTCCGGCATCGGGATGCCGAGCTGGTCCATCATCTTGCGGAACAGGTCGCGGTCTTCGGCGATATCGATGGAGTCGATGCTCGTACCGAGAATCTTGACGCCTTCGTCGGAGAGGGCGCGGGCAATGTTCAGCGGAGTCTGTCCACCGAACTGCACGATCACGCCAGCCGGCTTTTCCTTGTGGTAAATCTGGAGCACGTCTTCGAGGCTGACCGGTTCGAAGTACAGCTTGTCGGAGGTATCGTAGTCGGTAGAAACCGTTTCGGGGTTGCAGTTCACCATGATGGTTTCGTAACCCATTTCGCGGAGAGCCATTGCAGCGTGGCAGCAGCAGTAGTCGAATTCGATGCCCTGGCCGATTCTGTTCGGGCCACCGCCGAGAATCATGATCTTCTTCGGGTTGTTGGAAGCGGTAGATTCGTCCTTGCAGTTGTAGGTGCTGTAGTAGTAGTACTGGTTTTCGACGCCGCTCACCGGCACTGCGCACCAGCCTTCGACCACGCCGAGTTCGGTGCGCTTCTTGCGCACGTCCTTTTCACGGATGCCGAGGATCTTGGCGATGTACTTGTCGCTGAAGCCGTCCTTCTTGGCCTTGATGAGGAGTTCATCAGCCGGGAGGCGACCCGGAGTCTTGAGCATTTCTTCTTCGAGCTGAACAAGTTCGCGCATCTGCTGCACGAAGTAAGCCTTTTCGTAGGTGGCGGCGAAGATTTCTTCGTCGGTAGCGCCCTTACGGATAGCTTCGTACATCTGGAAGTGGCGTTCGGAAGAAGCGGTCTTCATCATTTCGAGGAGTTCTTCCTTGCTCTTCTTGTTGAAGTCCTTCGCAAAGCCGAGGCCGGAACGACCGTTTTCGAGACCGCGGATAGCCTTCTGGAGGGTTTCCTTGTAGGTCTTGCCGATAGCCATGACTTCGCCCACAGCCTTCATCTGGGTGCCGAGGCAGTCGTCGACGCCGCGGAACTTTTCGAATGCCCAGCGAGCGAACTTGAGCACAACGTAGTCACCGCTCGGGGTGTACTTTTCGAGGCTTCCGTCGCGCCAGTACGGAATCTGGTCGAGGGTAAGGCCTGCGGCGAGCTTTGCAGAAATGAGGGCGATCGGGAAGCCGGTAGCCTTGGAAGCAAGTGCGGAAGAGCGGCTGGTACGCGGGTTGATTTCGATAATCACCACACGGCCGGTCTTCGGGTCGTGAGCGAACTGCACGTTGGTACCGCCAATCACGCCGATGCTTTCCACAATCTTGAAGGCCTTTTCCTTCAGTTCTTCTTCGAGCTTCTTGTCGATGGTGAGGAACGGGGCTGCGCAGAAGGAGTCACCGGTATGCACGCCCACCGGGTCGATGTTTTCGATGAAGCAGATGGCGATCATCTGGTTCTTGGAATCGCGAACCACTTCGACTTCGAGTTCTTCCCAACCGAGGATGGATTCTTCGATAAGGCACTGGTGCGTCATCGAGAGTTCAAGACCATTGGAACAAATGGTGCGGAGTTCTTCCACGTTGTAGCAGAAACCGCCGCCTGCACCACCCATGGTGTATGCCGGGCGAACGACAACCGGGTAACCGATTTCAGCCACAATCTTTTCGGCTTCTTCCACAGAGTGGCAAATGCCAGAGCGCGGAGTATCGATGCCGAGCTTCTGCATGGTTTCCTTGAAGACTTCACGGTCTTCGCCGCGTTCGATAGCGTCGAGGTTCACACCGATGACCTTCACGCCGTACTTGTCAAGCACGCCAGCTTTGTTCAAAGCGCAAGCGAGGTTCAAGCCAGTCTGGCCACCCAAGTTCGGGAGGAGTGCCTGCGGGCGTTCCTTTTCGATAATCTGGGTCAAGCGGGCAACGTTCAGCGGTTCGATGTAGGTGGCATCGGCCATGACCGGGTCGGTCATGATGGTAGCCGGGTTAGAGTTCACGAGCACAATCTTGTAACCCTGTTCGCGCAGGGCCTTACAAGCCTGGGTGCCGGAATAGTCGAATTCGCAAGCCTGACCGATCACGATCGGGCCAGAACCGATGATAAGGACTTTGTCGATGCCTTCAATCTTCATTTTGTTTATCTCCGTTGACTAATTATTTATTAAAAAAACAAAAAAGCTGAACCAAAAGGCTCAGCATCTTTAAAATCAAAAATGGAAATAGAAAAACCAGCGAACGGCGCAACATCGTGCATGTCACAGGTGTACATTACATTTTTTGTAATTACGTTCATCACTTTCCTATTTCGCAAAGACTTAAACTTGTGCAAATATAGAATAAGTGATAAATCCTTTCAATAGCGGGCTATAAAAATTAGTCCTCATCCATCGAAGAATCGTCTTCCTGCACGTCATCCTGGCATTCCGGAAGCGACGGCTTATTCTTGCACTTTTCACGAAGCGTTTCGTAATCAGAGTCTGCCGGAGCGGAACAAGCCATAAGACCCAGAATCGAAACAAGAGAGACCAAGCTCAAAATCCAACGTTTCATAAAATACCTCTAAATCGTTATCCACCAATATAATAAACAATTAAACAGAGACACGCGTTCAAAACAAAATAGGGTCGCAAAAAGCGACCCATCCTTTGCAAAAAGCAAATCTAGCTCAGAGAATTACTTCTTAGCCGGCTTGTTCTTAGCAGCGGTTTCCTTGAGAGCTGCACCAGCCTTGAAGCCAACAGTCTTGGAAGCCTTGATCTTGATGGTTGCACCAGTCTGCGGGTTACGGCCAGTACGAGCAGCACGAGCCTTCACAGTGAAAGTACCGAAACCGATGAGCTGAACGTTGCCGTCCTTCTTGATGCCAGCAGCGATACCGTCGAGAACGGCGTCGATAGCACGAGCAGCAGCAGCCTTAGATTCAATGCCAGCTTCCTTGTTAGCGAGCACAGCTTCAATAAGATCTTGTTTGTTCATTTTATAACTCCTTGAGTCAGATTTGTGAATTGTTGGTAATATTATACCTTTTTTTTCACGGGGAGGAAAGCTTTTAAATGAAAAAAGTTTTTAAAACCGCATAAAATCAAGCCTTGGGAGCCAGTCTGCCCGCATCTTCTACGTACTGGTCGGCTCTAGTCCTTAATTTCTCTACATAAACAAGGCATATGCACGTAAAGGGAATCGCCACCAAAAGCCCCAAAAAGCCAAGCAACTTGCCCCAAATCGAGAGCGACAGAAGGATCCCTACAGGCGGCAAATTCATGGACTTACCGACAATGTGCGGCACCAAAAAGAAGTCCTGGATAATCTGTACAACAAGGTAAATCGCAAGGATGATAATTGCCACTTCCCAAAACGGCATGCCCTTGTCCAAAGCGTAAACCACCGCCAGTAGTAAGGCGAGCGGGATAGTCGTGAGCTGCATGTAAGGGATCATGTTCAATGCCCCGGAGAAAAGTCCAAACGCCATCCCCATCGGGAGTCCCATCACGCTAAAGCCAATTGCATACAAAACGCCAACCGTAAAAGCGACCATAGATTGTGCACGAAAATACGTGCCCATAAATTTATCCGTAGAACTTGCAAATTCGCCAGCTTCACGGCGGTAACGTCTCGGGATCAAGCGGCGAATGCCCTTCCTGATTTTATGCATGTCAAGCATAATGAAGACAAGGTACATAAACACGACAGCCGCACTGGAAATACCCATGACAATCGTAGATGTCTTCGAAAGAATGTCCCAAGCGCCCGGAAGAATGCGGTCCGATACCGTCTGCACCACGCTCCACACGTCAAGCGATTCCATCGCCTCGGCAATGCTATTCCAAGAAATCATCGTCTTCACAGATGCCCACATATCCGCAGGCAAGAACGTCATGATTCGATCACTCCAAGTGGAGTCCGTAAAGATTTTCGAAATGAGCGTTCCCAGATACTGGACTTCGTGCATGACTTTCGGGATAAAGAAATACATACAACCGCCAATAATCACAGCGGCTCCCAAAAGCACGACCACCACGGCTATCACGCGATAACGGAATTTTATTTGCAACCGGCAAACAAGCGGGTCCATGATATAGGCAATCAAGAACGCCGCAAAAAACGGGAACAACACTCCACTCAGATAATTCAATACAACAAGAGTAACGGCGACTGCAGCTGCAATCAGCACATAGCGCATTACCCTATCAAGCGTCCAATTTCTTTGCATCTTTTCTTCCCCTACTTCTCAAGACATAAACTAAAAACAGCATAAAGCCGAACAAAATACATGCCAAAACAACATGCATCATTTTCTTTTGTTCTGCGCTATGCCCCCAAATGCGCACAAAGCGAACTTCCATTTCATCCGGAATACCGCGAAGTGTCGAGGCGCCACTTACAATTTCAAAGAATGCGGCACGGTTCAAGTACGTTTTGCCATCGTCTTCTTCAAGACCTTGTTGCGACAGCCACCATTCCGGAACTCGGAATTCACTGAGCGAAATTTTGCTTACCGCAAAGCGTTCCTTCGAGCCACCCATCAGTAAGTAAGGCGCCGACGGGATTTCCTTTTCCAGAACGCGAAGGTTCGCATAATCTCCATTCCGCGTATAGACCGGGTCATCCGTCAAAATGCGGAGTTTCATGGAATTCATGCGTTTCGAAGCAACACGCACTTCCATGGAATCAAACTTTGCCAGGTCAAAAACTCCGGCAGGTCGTTTGTCCACAGATTTCAAGTTAAAGCCGACACCCGCGTACGTAAAAGCCTTGCCCGAATGTATGACCACCGAAGAGGTCAAAAGCGTATCCGTCACTTGAACTTCGCTAGTCGAGAATCCACCGACTGCGCTATCATTCAACGGAAAAATTTCAAAAGTCCGCTCAGGGAAAAGCTCCACCGCCACTCCCCCACAGCGTGAATAGAAAAAGCCCCAAGCAATCAGCAGGACCAGGAAAAACGAGATTCCAATCCACCTACTTTTTTTCATCGTACTCCTTCACTGGGTGGCTACGTCCAATCGCCACGATCATAAGCCCAAGAATCATGAACAAGAAGATTCCGTAAGCCGTATTGCTTATACCGCTTGCAAAAATTTCTCGGACATTTACGACAAAGTTCTTTCCACGAGGCTGTTTCCACCCTGCCGAAATTTCTACACGCGCTACGCTTTCGTGATGCAAGCGGTTCTTCGAGCGCTTGACTCCAAGATCGTCATACCAAAAGTCCGGGATGTAGAAATGTTCAAACGGAATAGCAATCTTGTTGCGTCCGGTCTTCACAGGGACTTCTTTCAGCAACATCTTGAACGTATTCGACTTCTGCATGTCCGTCACATCTGGGTCATACGTCCAGACTTTCACAAGGATTTCATCCGTTCCGGCAATATCGAGATCCATATAAAGCGTATCGACATTTTTCCAGTTGTGGAATTTCTTTTCGCCCGCCGGGTCAAAGTCAAACACAAGTCCGCACCAAGTCGGTTTCTTTTCGTCAGTGCCAAGAGCGCACTGGAACAAGGTCAAGGAATCCGAAGCTTTAAACTGGACAGCAGACGTTCCCCCGGCTGCATTGTCGTCAAATGCAGATACTTTTGCACCATCCCCTAGTGGAAACACCGTTTCAGCAAATCGCTCTTTCGGAAGCATTACATAGATGGCAACAACAATAATCGCAATGATTGCTAAAATCGTATATGATTTTTTCATTTACTCAAAAAATTTCCTTAAAGTTCTATTGTACTGAATGTAATCTAGCGGATCTTCTTCCACAGGCTTTTCACCAAAAAGCTTATTCACAAATGAATCAATCCAATGGATAAAGAAGAAGTGGTGCTTGCCTTCTTTTGCCTGCGGAGCCGCCTTGATGTCCAAAGACCACTGCAAAAGCTGTTTCACCGTCGAAGGCGGCATATGGAACGTTTCGCAGCAAGTCGTCACATAGCCATCGAAACCGTAATGCGGGAGCTTGCCTTTCACAAGCGGCTGACCGTGATCAATGCACACCGGATTTTCGCAGGGCGGGTCCTGCACGTTTTTCTTATTCAAGTCGTTGAGCCACAATTCGCGCGTCTTGTCCGAGAGGCCACCGTAAAAGGCGAACGTCTGGTTGCACGGAAAATAAATGGAATAACACTTCGGGCAAATCCTCAGATCAAGATTGACAATTCTGAGGGACTCGACTTCTGAACCGCAAAAAGAACATTTACACATACTTTGAATATAGTTAATTCTATATTTAGCCGCATGGCTAAAGTAGTTCAAATTACAGCAGAAAATTTTGAAGAAGAGGTCATCAAGGCCTCTGAAACGCGCGCTGTCGCGATTCTTTTCTCCTCCGCAGAATACCCGGATTGCGCCCCGTACTCCCAGTTGGCAGGTCAGCTTTCCACAAGCATGGACTTTACGCTCGGCGTCGTAAGCTGCGATGACCGCGAAAACATGCGCCTCATCCAGATGTTCCGCGTGCAGTCCGTCCCCGAAATTCACGTGGTCGATAAAGGTCAGATTGCAGACGTCATCCAGGGCGTGCTCCCCGAAGCCGATCTCAAGAAGCGTCTCGAAAAGTTCTACGTCTCCGAAGAAGCCCGTTTCCAGACTGCTCTCGAAGACGCCATTGCACAAAAGAACTTCGACCAAGCGCTCCCGATGCTCGACGAAGCCCTCGCCAAGACCCCCAATGACAAGAAGCTCCTGCTCCTGTGGGCAAAGGCAAGCCTTGGTCTCGGCGATACCGCAAAGGCAAAAGACATTCTCTCCAAGTTTGTCGAAAGCGATGACCAGTACCGCGAAGCCAAATCGCTCTTGGAACTTCTCGACTTCCACGCCGAAGTCGCCAAGAAAGATGTCCAAGGTAAAGAAGCCATCGTCTATCACGAAGCTTGCAAGCTCGCCTGCGAAGAAGATTTCGAAAGTGCACTCCAGGCATTCCTGAATTTGTACGTCGAAGCTCCGGAATGGAACGACGGCGCCGCCAAGAAGGCAATGCTCACGCTCTTCGGCGTTCTCGGTCCGAAGCACGAACTCACCTGGAAGTACCGCGCAAAGCTCAACACGATGATGTTTATCTAAAGATAGAAGGGGCTACGCCCCTCTCATGATCTAGTTTGCAGAACTTAAACAAGAAGCGCAGCTCAATGAGCTGCGGTTCTTTTATTTGCACTTGGAATTGGCAAGGTTCAGCAAGTTCTTGTATGCTGCCATGCACCTTCTGTGGTCCTTAGAACCTTCCTGGTAAGAATAGCATTCGCCAAGCTTATTGTTCGCCATGTCACGTTCCTTGCACTTCTTCGGAGCAGCTTCAGGAGTCGGCTGAGCCTTCTTCTGTTGCGGCTGAGCAGCCTGTGCCGGAGCATCATAGGAGTACACAAAGATTTCAATGCGGTTGTTCTTCATGCGGTTATCCGGAGTCGTATTCGGAACGAGAGGTTCATCGCCACCCTTGCCCGTCGCAATGATATCCTGTTTCGAAAGACCAGCCGTCACCAAATAGCTCTTCACTTCTTCGGCACGCTTGAGAGCAAGCACACGGCTTCTTTCCGGGCGATCCAAGTTATCCGTATGGGAGACAATTTCAATCGTCTTGCCGTGATAGTTTCCTAAGTGACTTGCAAGTCTATTCAAGCCATCCGTAGATTCACGAGTGAATCTGGACTGTCCAACACCAAACGTCACGCCCTGCAAAATGAACTTTTCAAGGACAGTCTTGTTGGCAGCGTTCTTCGCCGGATTTGCCTGAGCTGCAGGCTTTGCACCAGCCTGAGAAGTCGTTACCTGCGGCTTCGGAGCACCGTAAGACGAGCCATCCTTCACACAGCGGAGCTTGTTCGTATAAGCATCGCCATGTTTGAAGTACGGAGTACCCTTTTCGCGGATAGCATTGTACTTCCAGTCCACATAAGTCATTTCATTGCCGTTCTTCGAAGACGTCCAGTAGCCACGCTTGAAGTCGAAATTCAAGCTGCACGGATTTTCCTTAGCATCACGATTTTTTCTTGCACGCTTGTCGTTGGCATGGATGTCAAATTCAGAAGCCTTCGAGAAAAGCTGTTCGTATTCAGCCTGTTCCGGCACATGCCAGCCACGCGGGCATCCACGGTTAAGGTTTCTCGCTTCCATTTCGTCCAGACGGTCCAGAATCACGTCTTCAGCCATCCAAGTCTGGTCGCCCACCTTGAGCGTTCTGTAGGTCTTTCCAGAATTGTCCATCACGCTACCCAGACGGTCCTTGCAAGCCGCTTCCCAGTTCTGGATGCAACGCACAGAGTAACCATTTGCCTTTCGGCCCTGGAACGAGAACGTTTCGAGATTCTGGCCTCTAAAGCTCATCGCATCGGCGCGGTCACTGCCCTTGTCATCGCCAAGCCAGAAGAAGGCGCGGTTGCCAATGTCAATGTAACGTTCGCCATCGACATAGTAGCCACCATCCAAAACTCTAAAACCATTCAGATTAAAGTCCTGGTAGTTGAGGTCATCGCCCATCGGCAGGCTCCAACCATCGGGGCAAGCCTTCCTTGCAGCATTCCACGTGTAAAGTCTACCGTAAGTTTCGCAATTCTGGGTATTGTTTTCATAGCAGTAGCTATCCGGCAAACGGAACTTCAAGTTTTCCGCCATCCAGACACGACCACCAATCTTCACCGTCGTATAGCGTTCGCCATCGCGGTTATCGATCAACAAATTTCTCGATTCGTCATACGTCGAAGTATTCTGGTACTTGTTCGAAGCATACGTATTCTGCTGAACAGGCTGAGTCGGGCGCAACATCTGTGCCGCGCGTTCCTCTTCAGAAATACTGCAATCAAATTCCTGCGGAAGCTTTCCGAAATAGTAATTATACCTGTCCGGCGTAATCCAGATTTCACTACTGCCGACAGACGAACGCATAAAAGAACGCGGATAATTGACGCATCTGTAAAGCACATTGGCACAACGATCGTCTTTCTTTTCCGTTCTATACGTATCCTCCATATCCGGGCAGCGCCAATAGCACGAATTACCGAACATGTCGTCAAAGCTACAAGTAATCACAGTTCTGTCACCAGACTGAGCGGCAAACGCCGATCCAGCAGCAAGGAAAGTGGTAGCTACAGCTAGAGCGTACTTTTTATTCATTACAATACTCCGTATTCCAACACAATTCAATGTGTATAATATATGATTAGACCAAAAATACAAATTTCAATCTACGGTTTTATAAAACAGCACCGCCGTTCGAGCTTTTTTAGTCCGAAAGAGAGGATTTAGAACAACATTTTATTATATTAACCATCCAAGCAAAAGGTTTTCTATGAAAAATATCATATCCGTACTTTTACTCATCGCCTCAATCACACTCTTTACGGGCTGCACGGCTTCATACCAAAATGAGTTCATGAACCAGCCGTCAAAACTCGCCAACACATCGAGCCGAATCCTCTTAATTACTCCAGAAAACGGAACGTACGAAGACATCGAATACCCCACATCCGGAGACGATGTCATCTTTGCCCTGAAAAAAGAACTGAACCGCTATACACCAGTCATCGGCGTCATTCCCAACCCCATCCCTATCGAAAACCTCGAAGAACAGGTTTTAGAACAAACGGACTATATCATATTGCCAAAGATTCTGCACTGGGAAGACCGCGCCACAGGATGGTCGTTCAGACCGGACCGTATCGAGATCCTATTCGAGATATACAACAACAAGCGTGAACTCATCGACGCCTACCGAATCAAGGGCAGAAGCGCCTATGTCGTTTGGGTTAGCAAGCAGCCGAAATCCCTACTCCCCCGCCCCATCCGCACCATGTGCGAAGATCTTTTCGGAAAAATCCAAAATTAAGCTGTAAATTATCCCTCATTTTCCCTCGTCTCTCGTTTCTCTTCTCTCGTCTTTTCTATTTTTGACCCCGTATTTTATTGTACAGTAAAAACAAGGGATTAAATCCCACAGGAAAACATTATGAAAAAGATTCTGTTCCAAGACACCTCGTTCCGTGATGGCTTCCAGTCCATCTTCGGCGCTCGCG
>JAEEGG010017728.1_pt1 | contig 14596 bp, 5 predicted proteins | sample 9134161 | NCBI WGS metagenome assembly JAEEGG01 (sample SAMN16246543, study PRJNA631951) | gut metagenome | biome: gut microbiome; feature: rumen; material: CR-attached | host: Bos | place: Iran: Karaj | collected 2018-10
GAGGCTTCGCCTCGTATGAGACGAGATGCCAGACAAGCGTCGCGTCGTTGGTGAGCGCCGGGGCACCTGAGACGGTGGCGCCGTTCCCGCTTGCGGAGGATCCGTTCGCGAATGTGAGCGTCCAGCCCGTGCAGGCGGCGCGAAGGGAGCCGTCGGCGGCGATGACGGCCGTGCTCGCCGGGAAGGTCGCGCCGTTGATGTCGGTGCCAGAGGCGTAAGTGTGCGCGCCCAGTGCGGGCGATGCGCCGGGGTCAAGCTCGACGTCAGCGTCCGTCGTGACGAAGAGTACGGCTTTCGATGCGTCGCGCGCGACGTACGCGATGGCCGTGCCGTCCTCGCCATTGCAGGTCGTATTGCGCTCGGCACCGGTGGAACCCGCCACCGAGATGGTCGCGGGGCCGAGTGTCTCCACGATGGTGCCGGTGGCGATGTCGTCCGTCCGCCCATACGCTATCAGGTCCTCGATCTGCCATGTGGCCATGCCCAGGCCAATGGCGATGCGTCCGCCGCCGCCGCCATGTCCGTAGGTGTAGTAGTCAGAGCTGTAGTGCCGTGCAAACTGCGATTTTGCCGAGATAGTGGCCCTCGCCGCGTTGAGCGTGGCGGCCGTGATCCAGATGCCGCCGCCCGATCCCTGCCTATTGATGTCGGCGGAACTGTTGGCGAGGACGGAGCCGGCAATTGTGGCGTTCCTTGCGGCGATGCGGACGCTGCCGCCGCCAGCAGCGCCATTGTTGCCGCCTCTCATGCCAGGATAGAATGGTGCAAGCGCGTAGCCGTAGGGGCCGTAACCCGGGCCTCCCCCCTTGCCGCCATAGCCGCCGCCGAGGCTGGAGGAGGCATTGGCGGCGATCGGATTGGAGGAGCGCTGCCCCCAGCCGAGGCCGGATGCGCTTATGCCGCCGCCGGACGCAACGTTGAGGTCTCCCAGGTCGAGGACGACAGGCGCGCCAGTGGCATAGACCTTCTCTGAGTCAGCCGTTGTCGAACGGGCATGGGCGTGTGAGTAGATCCAGCAGCCGGAGGCGATGGAGGTGAGACCTCCAACGGTGGCGCGCATGCCGCCGTTGTACCAATCGACCTTTGCCCCCGCCGGACCGCACGGTCCCGCATAGAGGGCGAGGTAGTTCGCCGTTCCCGCGAGCGTAAGGTTACCCCCGACCTCGAAGTAGTTGGTGGCCATGCCGTAGCCGCCGAGATAGATCCTGGCGGTGCCAAGGAGCGTCACGTCGCCGCGCGAGCGAATGCCATACTCTCCGCCTGCGGCGAGCGAGGCGGCGTCACGTGTGCGGGTCGTGATTTTGCCCGAGGCAAAGTTGGCGGAGACGTAGGCGTCGTTTGAGACGACGAGCGACGCGACGTCCGCCACGCAGTCGAGATTCACGTTGACGCTGGCGCGGATGAAGACGGCGTCGTCCTTCGTCGGGACGCCAGCCGGCCTCCAGTTGGAATCCACGCTCCACTTGCCCGCGGTCGCCCCTGTGAAGACCTTCGTCCCGATTGTGCCGTCAGCTTCGAAGAGCGCCGTGACGGACGCGGGCCGGCGATGATCGAGCGCGAGCGTCGGGCTGAAGACCTGCCCGTATGGAACGTCGCCCGTCCACTTCCAGAAGTGATGGCCCGCGTCCGCGACGGCCGTGACAGTTCCGGGCTGATTGGCGTTATGCCAGACGGCTGAGGCCGTCACGGAACCGCCCGTGCCGGCGGCGACGGCGACCTTGTAAAGCGGCCACCACTGCCATTCAAGGCGGCGGAAGGCCGCCGGAGTCGGATGGACGTATGTGAAGGACGAAGTGTTGCCGCTGGAAATCAGTTCGCCATCGACATTGTACAGTTTCCAGCCAATGCATTCGGCCGCCGCCGTCCCCGACTCGTTCGTCCAGGCGGGGCATGAAACCGGCAGCTCATCGCCCGCCGCGAGTTCGGGCGTGTATCCGTACGCCGGCGTCGGCGACCCGTATTGTCCCGGTGTGCCGACGACTTTCAACGTGTCCTCTGCGTCCGCATAGACCGTGGCCTTCAGGTTCATGATCGTGTAGCCGGCGCCATTCGCGGTCTCCACGTATGTGCCCCCATTGCTCGATTTGGAAAAGAAGTCGTAGGGAAACACATTGTCTTTGGAGACGTACGCCGCGCTAATGCCCTTTGCGTAAAGCTTGCCGCCTTCGATTTTGAAACCGACCGTCACGGATTTAATCCATTGGGAGTCTCTGTCCCACTGGAAAATCGCGCGGTAGGTGCCGTCGCTATAGGCGCGGAAGTAGGTCGAGGTGCAGGCGTTGTTCCCACTGGCGTACTGGCCGGCCGATGTCGCCTGAAATGGCAGGACCAGGTCGTCAAGCGACTCGCACGGGCAGATTTCGGCCCAGGAGCTTTTAGGCACCACGCCGCTGTACGTGTACTGGGTTGTCGCCGCAATGGCGGTTGACACCGTCGCCGCTAGCGTGGCGGACACAAATAGCGCGGCTCCAAAGAATTGAGCGTGACGCCGTCCGTTGGATGGAATTGGGCATTTCGTTTTCCTGATGGCTGACTGCATGATGTTTCTCCTTTGACCTTGCAATGAATCTAGCAAATCCCCATTGCGGTTGCAAGGAAAAACTTTTTATCCGAATATCTAAGGCGCTCTTTGCTTGCGGCATGTGGCTGTTTCTGATACCATTATATTCATGAAGAAACAAAATACCATCGCCATAGCCGCCCTTTTCTGCGCGGCCGCTTCTTTATTTGCCATGCCGCAAAAGGCGACGGACATCACCGTGTCCGGCTACACTGGTTCGAGCACGCTTGAGAACTTCCCCGTCCTCGTGCGCATCGCGGAGTACGACGCGGAGACCGGCAAGGGCATCCAGGGCTTCTCCTACGCCGACTGCGCGACGGGTGGCGCGGACATCTCGTTCGTCTCGCCCGACGGCGCAACCATCCTCGCCCACGAGATCGACACGTGGAACCCGGAGGGCGAGTCGCTCGTCTGGGTGCGCGTGCCCTCCCTCTCGGGAACCGCCACGTCCTTCACCTTCCGCTGGAACGACGCCAATCCGCCGTCCGTGACGGCCTCCGCCGTCTGGAGCGCGAACTACATCGGCGTCTGGCACTTTTCGGAGGAGGGCGGTGACGCCACGGACGCCACGGGACATGGCCTCACCGGCGTCGAGACCGGGTCGAGCTCCCTCGCGCCGGCCTCCAAGGTCGGCGGCGCACGCGCCGTCGCCTCCGGTGCCCTGCAGGTGCCTGACTACGAAGCGACCTACGGAGGCGCGACGGTCTTCTCCGCCTCCGGCTGGTTCTACTGCCCGGGCGTGACGGCGGGCTACCGCGCGGTCTTGAACAAGAAGACGACGGCTGGCGCGGCCTGGAATTCGGCCTCCGGCTGGTATCTGGAGATGAACAACAGCCTCACGCAGATCGGCCTCATCGGCTGCAACAGTACCAAGTACACTTGCAGCATCCCCAACATCACGCAGGGGTGGAACTACTTCCACATCGTCAGCAGCGGGTCGAACGTCAAGCTCTACCTCAACGGCAGCACCTCGCCGGGCATCAACAAGGACCACGCGCTCAAGGCCGCCGGCGTCCCGCTGAACATGATGCCGACCGTTGGCTATGCCGACGAATTCCGCATTCGCAGCATCGCGAACAGCGCCGACTGGACGGCGGCCGAATACCGGACCGTCGCCATCGCGGACTTCCTCACGTACGGGACCGCCCGTTCGCTGGCGGGGGACTTCCTGGTCACCGGTGCACCAGAAGCGGTCGGGTCGCCCACGCCGGCGTATGGCACGTACGGCGGAACCGCCGCCGGAGCTTCCATCCCCGTCCAGTGCCCGGTGTGGACGAACGAAACCGGAACCGCCGTCTATTCCTGCGCGGGATGGAAGCTCTACAACGGCGAAGGCGAAGTCGTCGATTCCGGCACGGGGAGCGCCTTTACCTACGTTCATCCGACCCCCGCCGCCTACCGTCGTCTCGAATGGCAGTGGAGGAAGAGCGGCAAGGTGCCCTCCAGCACCGGCGGGTCCGTTTCCGGAACGCTCGTCTACGCGCCCGGCGACACGGTGACGCTCACGGCGACGCCCGCCGAGGGCAACACCTTCTTCCGCTGGACGGGCGACATCGGCAACGCCGACCCGGCCGAGCCGACCATCACTTTCACGGCAAACTCCTCTGACCCCGTCACGGCCCTCTTCGGCACCCAGCTCGTCGTCGCGTCGGACGGCTCGGGCGACTACACCTCGCTCAACGCGGCCGTCGCCGCCGCGCCGGACAACGCGACGATCCTCGTTCGCGACGGCACCTACGTCAATGACACCGCGGCCTTCCTCGAAATATCGAAACCGATCAAGATCGTCTCCGAGAACGGCTGCGACACGACTTTCTTCCGCAGCTCGAAGAACCCAAACGGCAGCAACGTCATCAATGTCAATCCGGCCTACAAGGGCATCCAGGTCAACAATTCTCTCGCGATTGTGAAGGGAATCACTTTCTTCAACTTCGGTTGTGACGGCTCTCAGACCCCGCAGGGCCTGGGCGTCTATCTCCAGAACGGACTTGTCGAGAACTGCGTCATCTCCAACACGCTGCCCAACCACGGCGGCTCGGCGCTGCACATTACTGGAGGCGAGGCGCGCCATCTGCTCGTCATGAAGAACACGAGCCGCGATGGCAGGAACGGCGCGGGCGTCTACATGACGGGCGGCACCGTCACGAACTGCGTGATCCGCAACAATTCCGCGCCAAACGGCGGTGGCGCCTATGTCGATGGCGCGAACGCGAAGCTTCTCGGCTGCGAAATCTTCTCCAACAGCGGCACAGGCGGCGGCGTCTATCTCGCGAACGGCCTCGTCTCGGACTGCGTGATCACCAACAACAGCGGGAGCGCGGGCGGCGTCCGCCAGACGGGCGGCACGCTCGCGAACTGCCTTGTCGCGCGCAACAAGTCGAGCTACGCGCAGTCCTGCGGCGGCGTCAACTCCACAGGCGGCGTGATCACGAACTGCACGATTCTTGCGAACACGGCCTACGATGCGGCGGGACGCCAACTCGTCAAGACGGCCGGCGATCTTCGCGACACAATCGTTGGCGAGGGGATGCACGCGATTCCCTCCAAGGACATCGTGACCGTCGCGGACGGCGTCATCGTCTCGGGATGCGCCATCCAGTGCCCGGGCATCACCGGCGCGACGCTTCTCAACGCCTCGCAGGTCTTCGGCGAAGCGGCCCCGCGCATCGTCGCGGACAAGACCGTTGGCCTCACGAACCTTGTCGTCTCGTTCTCCGCCGAATGCGGGGGAGCAACGGCCTGGGCCTGGGACTTCGGTGCCGCCGCAACGCCCGCCACCTCCTCCGAGGCCGCCCCGACGGCCACTTTCGCCACGCCGGGGCGTTATCCGGTGTCCGTCACCGTCACGACCCAGGGCGGCAGCGAGACTCTCTCGCTTGAAATCCGCGCTCTCGCCACCGACGCCTACGTCTCGAAGACCGGCTCCGCAACCTTCCCCTACGACACGCCTGAAAAGGCGACCGGCGACCTTAACGCCGCGGCCGCCGCCGTCTATGCCGACGACGCCTTCGCAGGGACGGTCCACGTCGCGGCCGACACCTACACATTCGGTGAAGCCTCTCGGACCGGCACCTTCGCGCCGTGGATTCTCGTCAACAAGGCCGTGCGCGTCGAGGGCCCCGGCCCAGGCGACGCGACCTTCGACGCCGCGCAGAAGACGATGAACCTCTTCCTCTTCCACCCGCGCGCCATCGTCTCAGGCCTCACCTTCCACCGCGGGAAGTACAGCACCAATGCCCAGACCTACGGCGGCAACCTCCATATGACGGCGGGCCTCGTGACGAACTGCGCCTTCACGAGCGGCTACTGCCCCTACGGCGGCCAGGCGACGATGCGCGGCGGCGAGGCGCGCGACTGCACCTTCTCGGGCGGCTCGCTGGCCGCCTCCGGGACCGACCGCCACGCCGGCGGTCTCAACGTGTACGCCGACGTGCTGGTGGCGGATTGCCTCATCTGCAACAACAGTGGCTGCTTCGGCGGCGGCCTCCACGTCAACGCCGCGAACGCCGTGGTCACGAATTGCGTGCTTCGCGGCAACTCCGCCAGTGGATGCGGCGGCGGCGGCGTGAACTTGCTGAACGGCCTCGTCACGCACTGCGTGTTTACGAACAATTCGACGGGCGCCGCAGGCGGCGGCGTCCAGATGAAGGGCGGCACGCTTCGCAACTGCGTCGTCGCGGGCAACCGTTCCACGCACACCGGCAGCAGCTATGGCGCCGACTACAACAAGGCCGGCGGCGGCGGACTCAACATCACGGGCGGCACCGCCGAGAACTGCACCTTCTACGGCGACTCGTCCGCCTCCGCAACGCGCTGCGACGAACTCTCCATGAGCGGCGGCACCGTCCGCAACTGCATCTTCGTCGGAACCGACGCGACGGCTTCCTTCGACGTCCGCAAGTCGGGCGGCACGGCCACCTACTGCTTCTTCCGCACCGAGGTCGCCGGCACGGGCAACATCACCGGGGACGCCAAGCTCAAGGCCCCCGCCTCGGGCGATTTCTCTCTTCTCTATGGTTCCCCCTGCCTCGACACGGGCATGGAGATCGCCGCCGTCACGACGGACATCCGGGGCGAAGCGCGCCCAAAGGACGGCAACGACGATGAAACCGCCGCTTGGGACATGGGCGCCTACGAAATGGACTTCACCGGACAGATGGTCGCTTCCTTCGAGGCCGACGTGACCACCGGCGGCGGCGAGACGGCCGTCACGCTCACGGCGACGGTCACGGGCGGCACCGCGCCCTACACCTACACGTGGACCATCGGAGGCGAGACGATTATCCGCTCCACGCCGACGCTTACCTATACGTTCAGCTACGGCGCGCACGACGTATCGCTCGTCGTCACGGACGCCGACAACAATGAAAGCGAAACTGTGACGCGTGCCTCGCTCGTCTCCATCAAGTCCCCGGTCGTCCATGTCTCGACCACCGGAACCGGCGTCTGGCCCTACGACACCTGGGAGAAGGCCACGGACGACTGGACGGCCGCGCTGACGGCGGTTTACTCGACGGACGCCACGCCGGGCACGGTCCTCGTCGCGGACGGTACATACACGGCGCACGACGGCGACGTCTTCACGGCCAATCTCGCCATCCCCGTTGTCTTCATGGGCACCAACTCCGCCTGCGGCGCGGTCTTCAACGGCCAGGGCAACATCCACAAGGCGCTGGGGGTGAACCATCCGAAGGCGCTTGTCGCGAACTTGACCATCTCGAACTGCAAGGGCGGATACGGCGAAAACTGCGGCGCGATGTGGCTCTACCAGGGCATAGTGTCGAACTGCGTCTTCACCGGCGGCGGCGGGAATGGCGGCGGACTCGTCCTCCAGATGGGCGGCCTGCTCTGCGACAGCGTCCTCAAGAACCACGATGCCGGCGGGGACGCCGGCGCCGACCGCTTCGCCGGCGGACTCTACATGACGGGCGGCGTGGCGGAGCGCCTCGTCATCTCCGGCAACGCCGACGGCACGGCCGGCGGCGTTCGCGTCAACGGCGAGACGGCGGTCTTGCGCGACTCCGTGATCCGCAACAACACCTCCTCCGACGGTGGTGCGGTCCTCGTTGACGACGGCCTCGTCGAGAACTGCGTCATCTCCAACAACACCAACACCGCCGTGGCCGGCCACCTCGTGACGGACATCGCCGGTGCCGGCGCGACGGTGCGCGGCGGCACACTGCGCAACTGCCTCATCGTCGGCAACCGCAGCACGGGCGGCGGGGCGCAGCCTACGGCCGGCGCCCTTTTCGTGAAGTCCGGATCCGCCTACAACAACTCCGTCTGGGCCAACACACTCTCCACGGACGCCACGAACGACATTTACCAGGTCTCCGGCACGGCGAAGAACAACATCGCCGGTGTCTTCGCGACCGTGGGCGGCACGGCCGGCCACAACTACGCTGGCGACGACCCCGGGTTCAAGAACGTGGCCGCAGGCGACTGGCGTCTGCGCAGCGGCTCGCCCTGCGTGAACGCGGGTGACTGGACGGTCTGGGGCGCGACGCGTGCGGAGGCCAAGGCCTGCCGCGACTTCGCCGGCGCCCCGCGCCTCGTCGGCCCCAATGTCGACCAGGGATGCTTCGAGGCGCAGACCTCCTTCACAATGCTGATGCTGCGATGAGAATCCTATCACCGGACGGACAGCTTTGCGTCGAAGCCGGCCTGGAGTCCCAGGCCGGCCGCACGTTTTGCACCTTCCGCGTCTCGCTCGGCCGCAACGTCCTTGTTGCTCGTTCCGAGGTCATTGCGCCTTCAGAGCCGACAGGAAAGGCCGAAGCCCGCGACCTTGTCGGGCGAGGCGGCGTTGTTCTCGCCCGCGAACTGACAATCCGCTACCCTCGCGGCCGCTGCGTCTTTCGCGTCTCGGACGACGCCTTCGCCGTTTTCCCGGTCGGGCGCGGCATAAAGGCTGTTCCGCGCCTCGCCTCAACGCTCTCCTGCGGCTACACGCCATCAGTTTCGAAGGACGGAAGCGTCGGCTACGAAACCCTCTCTCCTGCTAAATGCCGTAGGATGGGCAAGGACTTTCGCTGTCTGCTTTTCTATTCTACCGGCAAGTGCGCAGCGGTTGTCTCCTGTGGCGAAGCGCGTGGCTTCATCATGACCGCTGCCGACCGTCCCGTCTCCGCCGTCATTCCCCGCGGCCTTCATCATCTCCTTTGCCCGCAAAGGAGATGGGGGAACGGGGAACGGGGAATGGGGAATGGGGAATGTTCCACTAACCACCAACCACTAACCACTTCTTCGGTCGCGGCGTTCTTCTTAGGTTTCAGATATATCTTCGATGCCCTCCGCGTATCGCTTCCGGAGGCTGCGATACGCGAAGGCACTCCCGCCCATGCCGAGGCCTTTGCGATTCTTTCGGATCCGGCTCGTGGCGAGGCGGCCGCCGGTTTCCGCGGTGAGTGGGGCGAATACGTCTGCGGCGCGCGGCGTCGTGGACGCGTCTGGCTTGTCGCGGGCATAACGGAGAAACTGCGCGTCCTCACGCTCTTCTTCCCGTATTTGGAGGAAGGTGTCCACTACCGCGCAACGTGGACGCTTGACGATGGCGCCGACTTGCCGACAAACGCCGTCAACCCCACGCCGTCCGTCATCTCCGCCGGCGACAAGGCGATGGTGCGCATGAACGAGGACGGCGGCTTTGTCCTCCGCTTGGAACCGATTGACTGAACCATGCTGAAGGCGATTACAGAGTGGATGAACGGCGACTACGCGGGCAAGACGATGCTCGTGCTGCGCTTCGTCTTCTTCATTCTCTTCATCGTCACCTCCTTCACGGTCTGCTTCGGCGGAGGCGTGCGGAAGAAGGGCGGGGAGAACCGTTTCGCAATTCTCTCCGTCATAGCGGTTCTTGCGCTTGCCGCAATCTTCGCCTACCAGACCGTGTGGCAGCTTTTCGGCACCCGAAACATCGAAATGGTGCGCTTCATCAGGAGGCACAACCACCGCGCTTCGGTTGACATCCGCAGGGGGAGCATCCTCGACCGCAACGGCTCCGTTCTCGCCGTTGACGATCCGGCTCTCAAGACGCCAGGCCACCGGCGCTATCCGTTGGGTGAGGCCGCCGCGCATACCGTCGGCTACTACGATCCTGTCTTCGGCATAACGGGTGTCGAAAAGGCGGCGGACCTGGAACTGACAGGCGTTGACGCGTCCGTGGCCGAAGACCTGGGACGTCTTGGCCTCAGCCTGATCGACAGCAAGCCCGTCGAAGGACACGACGTCAAACTGACGCTTGACGCCCGTCTTCAGCGCAAGGCCTATGAACTTCTCAAAGGACGGCGCGGCGCGATCGTGGCGCTCAATCCGGCGAACGGCGAGATTCTCGCGCTTGTAAGCGCCCCTTCCTTTGATCCGCTTGATCCTGGCGGATTCTATGGCGACGCCGATGACGCGCCATTCCTCAACCGGGCTACGCAGGGGCGCTATCCAGCCGGTTCCACGTTTAAAGTGGCGATGGCCGCCTTCGCCGCGGACCTGCGCCTTGCGCCACGCTTCGACTGTCCGGGCGAAGGATTCCGGGCCGCGAAGGACGCCCAGCCGATTCGCGACGTCGAGTACTACTTGTACAAGCGCAACGGAGCCGTATGGCACGGCTTTGGCAAGATAGGTCTCAAGCAGGCGCTTGTCCACTCCTCCAACGTCTACTTCGCGCAGTTGGCCCACAAGATTCCGGCGGCGTCCTTCAACAAGTATGTCTCGCGTTGCGGGATAACGGAACAGCAGTTGCTCTTTGCCGCCGAGGGCGGTGAAGTCCGCATGCTGCCGGGACTCGTCCCGGAGGTCACGGACGCGGACAAGAAAATGCGTTCGCAGCTTGCGATAGGGCAGGGGAAAATGGCGGTCTCGCCACTTCACGTGGCCATGTGGACGGCAATCGTGGCCAACCATGGGCTTGCCGCCCCGCCGCATCTGGATTTCGGCCGGAATCCCGAACATCTCAAGCCGCGCCGCGTCGTGTCAGCTGCGGCCGCCGACAATGTGCGGGACATGATGCGCTCCGTCGTCAGGGAAGGAACAGGGAAGAACGCCGAGGTGCCTGGCGCAGGTGTCTGCGGCAAGACAGGCACGGCGCAAGTCCCGACCGGCGAGGACCACTCATGGTTCACCTGCTTCACAACCGAGACGACGCCGAGACTTGTCGTGACTGTCATAGTCGAGCATGGCGGATTCGGCTCCAAGGCGGCGCTTCCAGTCGCCAAGTCCGTTGTCGAGGAGGCAATCCGCATAGGCATGGTGCGGAAGAACGGCGGAGGCGCGAAATGAGCGGGAAGAAGAAAGTCCAGTCCGCCCAGACTGGCGGGAGCCTCGGCCTGCGGTTCCTGCTTGTATGGCTGACGACCTTTGCGGCGTACGCGGTTCTTCTCGCGATGCGGCTTGCCAACGCCCCGTCGATGCCGTGGCTGCAACTCGCGCCGTTTGGCGTCTACACGGTTTCGCTCTTTGTCCTGTGGTTTGTCCTCCGCACTCGCGCCGGGCAGGTGGACGCGGGCATCATCCTCATCGCGTCATTTCTCACGGGGCTCGGCATAGCGATGCAGTTCCGCATGGGCACCTTCGCGGCGGGGCAGGGGACGGGCTTCGCGCTTGCCCTGCCGCTCGGTTTCGCCGCGATGATCGCGGTGTTCATCGCCGCGTCTGGCGGACGTTGGAAACTCCTCACGTCCGCCACCTACGTCTGCTACGGCGCGGCCGTCCTGATGCTTGTCGCGATGAAGGTCTTTGGGCGGTCATACCGCGGCGGCATTTATTTGCCGGGCAACCTGAACCCGACTGAAATCGTGAAGCCGTTGCTGGTCGTCTTCCTGGCGGGGTTCCTCAGCGGACGCAAACGTGAATTTTCCGAGACGCAAATCGGCATACCCGTGCCGCCTGCGAGCGCCTTGTGGCTTTTCGCCTTGCTTTGGGCCGTTCCCGTCGGCCTGGTTTTCCTTCTCCATGACCTGGGGCTCATCATCCTCGTAAACGCCACAATGGTCGTCATGCTTTACGCCGTCGGGCGCCGGTTCGGCTACCTTCTCATCGGGGCGCTTGGCGTAGCCGCGTCGGGCGTGTTGCTCTGCATGGTCTCGGCGCACGTGAAGGCGCGCTTCGACATCTGGCTCCATCCGTTCACCGACCCCACTGGCGCTGGCTGGCAGATACTGCAGGGGTTGTCCGCGATGAACGCAGGCGGCATCTGGGGCGCCGGGATTGGCGCAGGCGCGCCGCAAAGCGTGCCCATAGTCTCGTCAGACTTTGTCTACGCGGCGGTGGCCGAGGAACTGGGGATTCTATTATGCGCGTTCGTCCTGATGGCGTACGGCTGCCTCTTCGTCCGCGGCTGGCGAACGGCTTCTCGTGTGAAGAGCCCCTTCGGTTCGCTTCTGGCGGTGGGGCTCACCTCCGCGCTCTGCTTCCAGACGTTGCTCAATCTCGGCGGTGTCACCAAGGCCCTTCCGCTCACGGGCATCGCGCTTCCCTTCCTGAGCCAGGGCGGCAGCAGCCTCGCCACGATGCTGGCGATGGTCGGCCTGCTCTCCGCCCTGTCCGGCGGGCAGGGCGGAGAGAAATAGGTGTCGGCGGATAGCGGATGTGGGAGCTACAGGAACGTCGGCGGGTCGGCGAAAGCTTCGACTGTGATGCGCGCTTCGTCGGCGGAGGCGATTCGCCTTCCGTTGAGGAAGAGGCCGTCAATCGTCACGTCGCGGACACGGCCTTCTTCAGAGTGGCCCGCAAACCTTGACGGAGGCATTTCCGGTGCGAAGACCTTGATGTCGCGGAAGACGATGTCCCTGTTTACTCCGCGCCTCTGCCCGCCTGCCGAATACTCCGGAATGTAAGTGACGTTTGATGTCAGCACACGCGCCGGGTGGAATCCGGATTCATCACCGTCATAGAGGTCGGCATCGGTTCTCTGCGTGCGGAATTCGGGCTGGCGCTCCCTGTACTCGCAGCGGATGTCCTCGAATGTGATGCCGTGGACATCGGCGTAGTCGACGTTCTGCACGTCGCAGCAGATGTGCGTGGCGTAGATGGCGTCGCAATCGCGGAAGATCACGTTGCGGATTTCGCGTGCGCGCGTTTCGGCGCCGATCTCGAAGTTGCGCCCCCAGTCGGCCCACGTGGCGCAGCGCTCGATGACGACGTCCTCGAAGATGTCATGCGTTTCGCCGTCGTGGAGCATGTGGTCCTCGTTCATCCAGGCATCGAAGCCCTTGATGCAGAGGCAGTCGTCGAAAGCGCGGATGAAGCAGTCCGAGATGCGCACGCGCCGGCAGTTGTGCATGTCGATTCCATCGGAATTGTAGCGCCAGTTGCCGACAATCTTGACGTTGCGGATTGTCAGATCGCGGCAGCCTACCGGGCGGATCGTGTACTGCTGGGAGTCGCGGATCGTGGGGCCGTCGATGAGGACGTTGTCGCAGAATTCGAGCAGAATCGCGTCGGGCCGGAAGACGTTGGCGACCTCAAAGCCCTTGGCGAGGTCTTCCGCGTCCTTGGCCGGGTCGTTCCGCAACGGTATCGGCATGACGCGGCTGCAGTCCAGTATGCCGTTGCCGAGGATTCGGATGCTGTCGGCGTCGCGTGCCTCGATACGTCCGTGGACGACGGCGCCCTCGTCGATGTAGAGAGTTTCCCCGGATGACAGGGTGATGAGCCCCTCGTCGTGCACGCCGGGGCCGAAGTAATGCACTCCTGGTCCGGGGACCACGCCGAAATCCGTCGGCGGGTCCGCGAAGATGTGCAGGTTGCAGTGGCGGTCGTCGAGTTCGAGCGTGTATTGGCCGGGGCCGGGAATCGTCATGGACAACCTCCGCCCCGATCGGACAACGCGCGCCTTTTTGGAGAGCGGCCGCACGACGGCCTCGTCGAAATCGTGGTTCGGCGTGATATCGAGCGTGGCCTCGTCGGAGGTGGCCAGAAGAACCATTCCCGCGATTTCCGTCTGGCCGATGTCGCGTTCGTGACCTGGCCAGCGGCGGTTGAAGGGGTACTTCGAGACGCGTACTGGCAGGACGGGCGCGGAAACGCCGTTCACGGATACTTCGTAGCCGTCGTAGCGGGGTTCGGAAGCCGGGATGGGGTAGGAGCGGGGAAGTGTAGTGGCCATGGCGGGAGGCGAAACTGCCACGTGGTGTGACGCGCTATGGATTGAGGCCCATTTCGTCTTCGAGCATGTGACCGAGGGCGGCGGCCACGGGACCGGGCTTGCCATCCGCAACTGGCTTGCCCTCGTAGGATGTCACGGACACCACGTGTATGGTGGTCCCGCAGGCGATGATTTCCCGCGCGGCGAACATGTCGGCCTCGGTGATGTCACGGCGCTCCACGCCCGCGACCAGCCCCTGCGCGGCAAGCTTTTCGCCGTAGGCGATGCAGCGCATCATCGTTGTGCCGGCGAGGATGTTGTCGGGTTTCGGGAAGGCGAGGATGCCGTCCGCCGTGACGATGCCGTCGTTCTCGGTCGGGCCTTCGGCAAGAAACCCGGCGTTGTCAAAAGAGCAGATGAAGTCGGCGCCGCGCATGGCGAGCTCGGCCTTCATGAGGACGTTCTGGAGGTAGTTGCAGCTTTTGACGGTCGCGAACCTGGGAAGCTTTGCCACCAGTTCGCTGCGCACGAGGCTGGCGCCGTTCGGGTGGGAATCCATGAAGACGGGGCCGGTGCGGTATGTTGCGACGTAGAGCGACGGACGCGGGCTGTCGGACGGGGCGACGCCCATGCCGCCGGGGCCGCGCGCGATGATGATGCGCACGGAGCAGTTGGGATGGCCTCCTGCCGTGATTGTCTCGTAGGCGATTGACTTGATCTCCTCGGCAGACCACGGGGAGCTTATTCCAATGGCCTCCGCGCAACGGAGAAGGCGTGCGACATGGGCGTCGAAGTTGAAGACTTTGCCGCCGATGCACTTGGCTGAGTCGAAGACGCCGTCGCCGCGGTGGACGAGGTGGTCGTCGACCGGGACGAGCATCAGCGAGGGGTCTGTCGTGACGGCATCCCAGACGCTGGAGTAGAAGGAGTAGAAGGAATCAGCGTCCGGCCTCGCCGGA
>JAEEGG010017731.1_pt1 | contig 14594 bp, 15 predicted proteins | sample 9134161 | NCBI WGS metagenome assembly JAEEGG01 (sample SAMN16246543, study PRJNA631951) | gut metagenome | biome: gut microbiome; feature: rumen; material: CR-attached | host: Bos | place: Iran: Karaj | collected 2018-10
AGAGCAAATCATATAGATTCTTGTCGTCAATGGCTCTGGCGGATTTATAGTCAGAAAAGAACGGATCAACGATACAGTAAAGATAACTGTCTGGAATATAGTATTTCAGTTCGAATCCATAGAGGTTAGCTTTGTTGTAGATGTTAAACCAACGGATATCAAACGCTTTCCTGGTCTCTCTGTTAACCAGATATTTGTTCCAAAAACCAAGAATGGACTCTCTTTGATCTGCATCGATGTCCAAACCTTTGGAAAGTCCCTTCTTCAAATCATTATCTCCATCCTTAAACCGGCTCTTAAAAGCGGTTTGATAAAAGACAAGATCATCAATTTTGGTTTTAATTTGTTTGTACATACTCACGATGAAAACAATAAGCTGAAAGTAGAGAAGACTTATCTCGGCACATACCTGCCGTCCACCCCGACCCTTCTGGAATCTCCTTCAAGAAAACGGTCCCGGTTCAATTTGTCAACTTCATCCATTTCTTCTTGTGTCAGGAGGAAATCAAACAGGGCAATGTCCTCCGTGAGACTCGAACGTTTCATTGAACGAGGGATGACCAAGATTCCCCGCTGGATCATCCAGCGGAGAATGATTTGAGCGGCTGATTTCTCATGCCGAGACGCTATTTCGATCAAAACCGGATCAGAGAGCAATTCCTTGGTAAAAATACCACTGCCAAATGGGGAATAAGCTTGTACCGCAATTCCGATCGATTGGCAATAATGGACGGTCTCCAATCGTGAATTGTAAGGATTCAACTCGATCTGGTTCACATGAGGCATCAGGTCGGATACTTCTTTCAGAGATTCTAAATGCTTAGGCAAAAAAGAACACACTCCAATTGCCTTAACCTGTTGCTCATTGTAGAGCCTTTCAAAGGAAAGCCAAAGCCGTTTATAATCTGGGAAAGGCCAATGAAGAAGATATAGGTCCAGATAATCCAACCCCAGTCTCTTACAACTGTCCCGATAGGCTCGGGCGACTGATTTGAAACGAAGGCCTCCAATCGGCAAGGAATAATAATACCTGGGCCAGTAAATGCTATCAATATGGAATTTGGATGTGATAAACACCTCGTCCCGATCGATTCTCAAATCTCGTAAAACCTTCCCGATTTCAATCTCATTATCATACATCCACGCCGTATCAAACGACCTGTAACCAAGTTCCCAGGCAGTTTCGATCAGCTGATGGATATCCTTCCCTTTAAAAGGATAGGTCCCCAATGAAACGACGGGAGTCTTGATACCGTTTGAAAGGAGGATGGAATCCGTTCGGGTCTTCTCACTCATATCGATTAGAAAAGATGATGACTGAAACATCAGAAATGCAGGATCGTGCCCCCGTACGAGAGGCCGACGCCGAAGCCGCAGGCCATGACGGTCATCTCAGAGTGAAGGATGCCTTGGTCCAGGCAATCCTTCAGGGCGATGAAAACGGTGGGGGAGACGGTGTTGCCGCTGCGCTCCAGGTCGATGTGGAACTTGTCTTTCGGGATGCCCAGAACCTTGCGCAAGGTGCTCAGCATAAACTTGTTGGCCTGGTGGAAGACGTAATAGTCAAGGACGTCTTTTTCCAGGCCGGCCTTTTGCAGAAGCGCCTTGACCATAGCCGGGACCCGTTCCAGGGTGAAGTTGAAGATGGCGCTGCCGTTCATGTAGAGCCAGTCTTCCCGGTTGACGTGGCCGTCGTCGTCGACGGTCGAAAGCCCGGATGCCTCGGGGAAACGGGCGCCTCCGGTCTTGACCATCAGTTCGCCGGCTCCTGAACCGTCCGTCCCGAAAACGAAATCCCCGATCTCGGCCAATCCTTCCTCCGCGGAGACCAGGCAGGCGGCGGCGCCGTCGCCGAAGATGGTCCGGTTGCTCTTGTCGTCCGGGTGTAGATATTTCGTGTAGGTCTCGGCGGTCAGGAGGAGGACATTGCGGGCCAGACCGGCTGTGACCAGGCCCTTGGCGAGCGCCAGACCGTAGATGCAGCCGGAGCAGCCCAGGTCGTAATCCAGGGCGCCGGCCGAGGTCGGGATGCCCAGGCGGTCCTGCAGGATGCAGGCCGTCGAAGGCAGGCGGTAGTCCGGACTCTGGGTGCAGAGGAGGACGAAGTCGATCGCGGAAGGGGAGATGCCGTATTCTTCAAACAGCTTGTGCGCCGCCGCTTCCGCCAGGTCGCCGGCCGTCTGTGTCTGGGCGGCAAGGTGCCGCTCGCGCACGCCGACCTTGGCGTAAACCTTTTCCACATCCCACTCGGGGAACGCGGAGACGAGCTCGTCGTTGGTACAGACGCGCTCGGGCAGGTAATAAGAGATGCCTTGGATGTATGCTTTCATCATATTGTCACGGCTCCGCCGGTTATGTCGATGCAGGATCCGGTCATCCAGGAAGATGCGTCGGAAAGGAGGAATACGGCGAGGTTCGCAATATCGTCCGGTCTGCCGTAGCGCTTGAGCGGATAGAGGGCCTCCTGCTCCTTCAATTGCTCTTCTGTCGCTCCCTCCGAAAGGATGAGCGGGGTCCAGACCATGGTCGGGCAGATGCAGTTGACCCGGATTTGCCGGGGGGCCAGTTCGAGGGCCAGGCACTTGGCGTAAGACTGCAGAGCCCCTTTCGAGGCGCTGTAGAGGGCGTTCGCAACCGTCGGGATCTCTGCGGTCCGGGAGGACAGGAAAACCATCGAGGCACCCTTGTTGATCTTTTTCCCGGACAGCAGGGCGGATTGCAGGAGAACCGTCGCGTTGAAATTGCTGTTCATCACGGCGGCGATGTCTTCCTCTGTCAGGGATTTGCAGAGTTTACGATGGCCGATGCCGGCGCAGTGGGCCACGCCGTCCAGGCAAGGGAGCCCGGAGACGAGCGCCTCCCGGTCCCCGGGCAGCGTCAGGTCGGCGGAGATGGCGAGGTGGCTTTCTCCTTCCATTTGGTCCATGACGTCCTGCAAGCGTTCCTTGTTGCGGCCGCTCAAGATAACGCGGGCTCCCATGCAGGCGCAGAGCAGCGCCGTCGCCCGACCGATGCCGGAAGATGCGCCGGTCACGAGAACCGTCTTTCCGGATAGGGCAAAGGGATTGTCCGTCATTTCGCTGCGATGGTGTTGAAAAGGTCCTCTACCGTCTCGCAATGGCGGATTTCCGCCCCGGTGACGGTCTTATCATACTCGGTCTTTACCATCGCAATGACGGAAAAGGCAAGGATGGAGCTCCATTCGTCCAGGTCTTTATAGACGGTTTCCGCCGTGATCTCAGACGGATCCGTGTCTTCAAACTGCTCGGCGAAGCGGGCCACAAAGTCATTCAGTTCCATATACTTAAATTTTGTATTTCTTTTTGCGCTCTTGCAAGAACCGTTCAAATTCTTCCGCTTGGTAGTTTTCCTGAAGGATGCCGGCCAGGTCGGCTACCACCTTGGCGGGATTGCCCCGCACGACGGTGAATGGCGGCACATCCTTGCTCACGACGCTGCCGGCCGAAACGATGGCTCCCTCGCCGATCTCCACTCCTGGGAGCACCGTGACGTTGATGGCAATCCAGGCGTGCTTGCGGACGATGACGGGTGCCACGAAGGATTCTGCGCAGCGGGCGTGGTATTTCAGGGGTTTGGCGTGGGCAAGGAAATAATCGTTGCCGGAAATGGAAGCGCCGTCTTCGACCACGACGAAATTGGGGAAAGTGTTGTCCACGACCACATTCGTGCCCCAGTGGACGTTCTTCCCGATCTTGACGCCACGCTGCCTTTGCAGCCATTTCCGGAAACCGCCCCAGGGGGCGTGCTGGGCCCAGTTGCCCAGCCAGTGGTCCTTCAAACGGATCAGCCCGAACCACAGGGCGGAACGGTATCCGTGTTCGCGGGCGGAGCGCCGTGTCGACTGTAGGAGTGAAGCGGCCTCATATTCAGGCTGTTCCTGCCATTGGAGCGGAAGATAGTCTTTCATCTGCGTCTGCGGGTAGGATAAGATTCGATAAAGTTAGTAAGAAAATCCGCAAAATTGATGGATGCGTCCAGCATCCGTTGCCTTCTCTGCTGGAAGACGGCTTTGCGGTCCGGCTGGGCGAGCAGGGCCTCCAGGGTCTCGTAGAGTCCTTCTTCGTCGTCGGGGGTAATGCCGAAACCGAGCTGATACTTGTGCTCCAACTCGTTGAGGTATCCGATCTTCCCGACGAAGTCGTTGAAACGGATGAAAGGAACGCCCAGGACGCCGGACTCGGCCGCCATCGTCTGGCTGTCACCGACGTACAGGTCCGCAAAGGCCATCACGTGATGGATATCCAGCGGATTGATGGCGATGCGATAGGGCTCGAACTGTGGAGCCAAAGCCCTCTCGGAAGTGATGTATATGTCTCCGTGCGGCTTCAGGATCTCGATGATCTTCCCGGCGATGTCGTTGTTGATACCGCGTATCCCCACGTCGTGATGGGCGTTCAGCCCGGAGAAACGCATGACGAAATAGGGCTTGTCGGGATCGAAGTACTTGCGGACCACTTCTTTGTCCGGAGTGAAGTTGTCCGGGTGGAGATAGCCAAGCTCCTGATAACCGGGATATTTGACGGCTTTTCCGTTCCATTTGCCGCAGTCACAGGATTCCGGACAGAGGATGACGCTCGCGCCGGGGTAAGTCAGTCGGGCATAGTTCGGGACGACGGCGGCATCATCTTCGCCGATGCTGATGACGGGGATGCGCCGCAGGGGCCCGATGAGCGAGTTATCTACGCTGGATCCGGTCAGCAGGTCCGGCCGGAAACGCCGGCAGAAAGCGTTCAGCCGCCAGGCCCGTTTCGCGATCCCCAGCAGGAGTCCCACCTTGGAATTGCTACGTCCCTCTTCCAGGATATTGTGGTAGGGGATGCCGGCATTCCTGAGCAGGTCTTCCAGGATGTCTTTCTTTTTGATGAGGACCTCGACTTCGTGCCCATGCGCCTTCAAGGCGGCGATGGTGTTTTTGTAGTTGTGGAAGTGGGCGGGATGCCCCAGGTAAACGAGTATCTTCATTTCACGCTTTCATAAACGGAAAGGATGCGCCGGGCGACGGCCTCGGTCGTGAGGCCCAGCTGCAGGATCCGCTCCCGGCCGCGCGTCCTTTGTCCGAACTGCAGGGCTTTCAGCAGGAGTCCGGCAATCTCTTCCGCTTGGTACGAGTCGGCCACATAGGTGCCCTCGACACCTTCCGTCACCCAGCGAACGTCTCCGACGTCGGTGACGACGATGGGGCAGTTGCAGGCCATCGCTTCCTTGATCACGTTAGGGGAGCCTTCGCTCAGGGAAGTCATGACCAGGACGTCGGCCGCGCACATGTATTTCACGACCTCGTCGTGGGTCTTGTCATAGACGGGAACCAGCTCGACGGCGCTGTCGTCCATCAGGGCGACCACTTCTTGTGCCAAGGGGTAATTCTTTTCCACCCTGGCCGGATTGGAGACGAAGATGACGTATCTCTTGTCCGCCTCGAAGCCGACGGCGCGGCGGGCCTCCTCCCGGGGTATGAGGATGAAGTTGTCAAGGTTGACGCCGTTGGGGATGACGGGGAGGTCTTCGCCCAACTGGTCCCGTGTCCGTGCGGACTTGACGAGGGTCGCATCCCAGATGCGGCGGACGAAAAACCTGACCAGCTGATACCGGTAGTTCCTGACAGGGAAACTGCCCAGCAGGGACACGACCACTTTGGACCCCGTCCCGAGGGCGGCCAGGCTGGCCAGATAGCCGCAAGTCGAATAGTGGGCGTGGACGATGTCCGGCCGCTCCGTCTTGATGGTACGGCGCAGCGCGGACAAGTTCTTCAGGTATCCCTTGAATCCGTGCCCGACGACCGGGAACAGGCGCATTTCCAGTCCTTCCCCGATGAGGGAATCGTACTGCGACTGGACGAAGGCGCTGACCTTTCCGACCGTCTTGTTGCCGCTGGCTACGAAAAGAACTTTCATGGGGGCTTAGATGATTTTCTGGTCGGGGAGGTGGATGTAGCTCCCCAACAGATGATCGTATTCTTCAGGATCGAAGGCGGCCCAGCCGCCGTGGGTGAAGAAAGTGTATTCTCCGAAATAGACTTTTCCGTTGACTTGATAGAAGTCCACACGCACGTGAGGCAAGCCTTTGGATAGTTTCTCCGCCAGTTCGATCATTAAATCGAACTGCTCGGGCTTTTCGGGCGGGACGGCTGACGGCGGATGCGTCTGCACGACATCCAGATGACGATAGTTCTCGTCGAAATAGTCGAACGTGATATGCCCTTCCTGCCTTCCGGATGCGATGAAGAGGAAACGGACTTTCCCGTCAAAACAATAGAACTTGTAGTCTATCAACTCCTGTTTCCCGGCTTCTTCCAGATACGCCTCAGCGAAGACTTTGCGGGGGATGTTCTTGTAGGGCCATTCCCTTCCCAGCAGATAGGGATTCCGGTTCAGGGAAGCGCGCAGTTTCCGGATGGCTTTGTCCTTGTCCAGGCTGTCCTTGTCCTTGCATATGACGATGCCGTAGTTGCCGCCGTCGTGGTTGGTCTTCAGGACGAACTGGCGGGGGAGTGCATCCCAGTCGATATCCTTGGGATCCTCCCATTTACCCAGCAGCGGGACCACATATTCTTCTCCGATCAGCGAGGCCACGTAACCCTTCACGGCTTCCTTGTCCGCCATCATGGTGAGGTCCGGCCGGTGGTAATACAGTTTCAACCACTGAAGTTTTTCGTTGAAGGTTGTGGGATGATCCAAATTCAATTTCTGCCGCAACTCCAGCCGGAACATCAGCTTCAAGTAGGCCTCATCGGGAAGGCACTTTCCCAGTCGGATACAGGCTGCGGAAACGAAATGCCTCGGATCGTGGAACAGGCTGTGGACGGCGTTATAGAAGGGTCTTTTCATAGACTTCGTGGAGAGATGCTATGTGCTTGTCGATAGAATAGATTGCCTTTACGGCTGCCGCATCGGCACGTGCTTTCGCTTTCCGGTCATCCAGGTGAGCGATCAGATCCTGCATCTTGTCGCAGCAATCCCGCTCGTCACCGGTCTTGAACAGTTCAAAGAAGCGTCCTTCGCAAGAGATTTCCTTCATCACGTCCCAGTCATTGGCAATGACCGGCAATCCCGCGGAAAGCGCCTCGATGACGGCGATGCCGAACGTGTCTCTCACCGTGGAAAAAACGAAACCGTCCAGGTGCTGGAGGATGGCGGGTACGTCCCCACGGCTTCCCAGGAAATGGACGATAGGGGACAGGCCGTTCTCGTGGCAGTAGGCGACGCAGGCGTCGTATAAGCCGGGTTCCGCCTCGGACTGTTTCCCGATGAAATAGAACCGGAAATCCGCCCCCCTCTCTTTCAACAGTTTCAGCGCTTTGCAAACCACCATCTGCGACCGGCCGTTCACGAAGTTGCCGACCATGCCAAGGCGGACGGCCTGGCCGCTTTCCTGGAAGAAGTCCGGCTCGGGATGGGGCATTTCGAGCTTCTCGAAATGGATGCCGTTGTAGATCATGTGGCATTTCCGCCTGGGGCAGGGCAGCGTATGCCGGAAATACCAGTCCCGGATGTACCCGCTGACGAAGATCGATGCATCCGAGCACCAGATCGCGAGGTGCCGGGCCAGCCAGTTACTCCGGGAGGAGAACAAGCCGTGGAACGTGAAGACAAGTTTCACCCGGCTGCATGCGGTGCAAAGGATGCCGAACAGGGCGTTGGTCAGCGTCTGCGCGTGGAGGATTTCCACGTCTTCGTGCTTCAACAGTTGCCTCAACTTCTTGAGATACTGCAGTTTCGACCCCTGTGGTTTAATTCTGTATAAGGGAACACCGGTCGCCTTGTAGGCGTCCGAGAGTTCTCCTTCGTTGCGGTAGATCAGGATGGGCTCGAAGGGGAGTGTGTCCTTCCGCCGGAAGATGTCCAGCGTGAGCATCTCCGTCCCGCCCCGATTCAGGCTGCCGATGAAGAAAGCCACTTTCATGCGTCAATGATTCTTAAGGTGCAGCAGCTGGCACATCAGTGCCGGTGAGCAGTTTGTCAGGCGGATCTTCCGAGCCGCGCTGGAAGTCGCATGGAAGGTTGACAGGGGGAAAACGCCTTTCTTCCTGAGCGTTCGGATGATGGTCCTGCGTTCCGGATAGAAGGAGAGCCCCGCAGCGGTTACAATCGACAGCGCAATTTGGGAAATCATTCCGTCGAACCACTCGGGCCTGTCGCTTTGTGCTTTCAGTCCTTGAAGGGTATCGATCAGGCGAAGACGGTCCGTCAGTTTCTTCTTTTGTTTTGCGGGGTCCGGCGTCCGCGTGATGGACCCTGTCCGGAAGAGATAGTTGTATACAACCGAGGGCGTTGAGGAGACCCTGTCGGCTTGGAGCAGCAGGCGGGGCGTCCAGTCCACGTCTTCGAAATAGATGCCTTCGGTAAAGAGGCTGCGCTCGTTTCTAACCAGTTCAGAACGGACTACGAATTGCCAAGCATAGCAAGCAAAGCCGAGCCTTTCTGCCAGGAAGGTGGTACCGCTGCAGACCTCCGATGAATAGTCGACGAACGGCTTGGATACCTTGTTGGGCTCAAAGACCTCACCGGCCTCATTGACATTCTGATAATTATAGCGCAGGACATCCAGCCCCTGCCTCTCGATCTGATCCCTCAGGCCCTTCAAGACGCAGGGCCCCAGATAGTCGTCGGAATCGACGAACTGTATGTATTCCCCGCAAGCAAGCGGGATGCCGGCATTGCGGGCCGAACTGAGTCCGCCGTTCTCCTTGTGGATAACCCGGATGTTGGACTCCCGGGCGGCCAACTCGTCGCAAAGGATCCCGCTGCCGTCCGTCGATCCATCGTCCACGAGGATGATCTCATAGTCCGTGCGGTCCAGATCCTGGTCCAGCAGGCTCTCGACGCATCTTTCCAGATACGCCTTGACATTGTAGACGGGTACGATGATGGAGAGGAACATTATGCCTTACGTTTTTCCCACTTGAACAGACAACGCTCCAGGAACCACACCAGTTTCTTCGCCCAAGGATAACGCTCTATCCGCCGCATCTGTCGGATGGCGGGCGTCCATCGTTTATAGTCGTCCAGGATGGGGGCAGGAACCAATTCATCCAGGACCTTCAGTCTCTCTTTTTGGGCGAGTTCCTTGTTGGTCTCGCTGATGCCGGTCATGTCAAACAAAGTGACATCGATATCTGTATAGACGGGTTTCTCGTCTCCCAACGCGATGGCTTGGAGATACCATTTCCAGTCGGAAACGATCTTCAGGCTGTCGTCATAAGGGCCGTATTTGGAGAACAAGTCCTTCCGGATGTATGCGGAAGAGTGGTTCAGCGTCCCTATGTAGAAGCTGAGCAGTGTGATTTCCTCTCCGGCGAAACCGACATCCCGGCGCCGCTTGCCGTCCGGCATGTCCTTGACCATGTTGCCGTACAGGATGGAAGGATACCCTTTTTCCCCAAGTGATTGCAGCATGCGCGCCGTCACATCGTCTCCCATCAGGCAGTCCCCGCTGTTGACGAACTGGACATAATCAGCGGAAGCCATGGCAACGCCTTTATTCATCGCATCATAAATGCCCTTGTCCGGCTCGGAAATCCATCTCATCCGGCTCCCCATGCGCGAGGCCGCTTGTTGAATCGCTTCGAGGCTTCCGTCCGTGCTGCCGCCGTCCACGACGACATATTCAAAGTCAGTCGCAGTCTGTGTAGAGACACTTTGCACGGTCTTTTCCAGGCCTGAGGCATTGTTGCGGTTGATGGTGATGATGGTTAGTGTCATGATTTAATACATAGCGTCATTGGATGGAGAAGTCGAAATCCAGTCCCAGATAATCCTTCATGATCGTCACATAGCCGTTATCTATTTCGGTCGCGTCGGAATAGTAATAGAGCACGGGTTTCTCGGATTTCTTGCCCAACAGATCTAGGATGAAATATTTGGTGTCGACGGTAGAGGGAGTGACCAGAGCGGGGACGATGACCGGATCCTTCTGGCCTTCTTGCTGCAGTCGGGTCAACAACTCCGCCCTCTTGTCGACAGATCGTGCATAGGCCTTGGCTGTCGGAGCGTCCATTCGGATGTTGATGCCCATGATGAGCGTCAGCGCCAGCAAACCCGCTACGGCTGTGTTCCCGGCAGCGTTGGACGGCCTTCCCCGTCCCAGGATGAATCCGGCAGCGCAGATGCTCAGGATCAGAACGAGAACCGTGTGCGTATAGGTCCGCTGGATTCCGAAGTCGCTGTATAAGTACACGTTGGGAAGGGCGGAAATAATCAGGTAAGCCAGGAAGGATAGTGCGAGGATAAGGATCTTTTTCCCTTTTCCGGTCGCAGACGTTGTGTCAGCGGGTATCTGGCTTCCCAAATAAAATGCAAGGGCGAATACGATTGCATAGTAGGGGAGATAGAAAGCCGTGAAATAGAAAAAAGAGACCACTGCGTCCACGATTCCCTTTACCCAGCCCGCGATTCCTGCAGGGTGCATGAAATGGTCTGCATCGCTCATTCTTCCGTAGTTGCCGGGTGCAATGACAACGACGGCAAAAAGAACCAGGATGGCGAGTGCTGTCCATACGATATGTCTGACTTGCGGGAGGGCCCAGGTTTCTTTGACAGACCATCCTTTCGAACGCCACCAGTAAAGCCCGTTGAAGAACAGCAACAACAATGCGACGGGGGTGAATGCCTCGTTGCCTCCTCCCGTGTAGATGACTGCCAGCACCAGAACAGGCCATTGCCATCCTTTCAACCGCTCCTGATTGACCAGCTTGAGAATCAGGCAGGCAATGGGGAAGTTGAGGTAATAGGTCATCGCGCACAGCCAGTAAAAGACCGGGAAGTCGATGTTGGTGAGAACGAACAGGTTATAGATGAGGCAAACCGTCAGGAAACGCAGCGAGCGGGGGATCTCTTTGCCCAGGTCTTTGACGACATACCAGCAGATGGAGATCCCGAGGACATAATAGAAAATGGCCCAGAGATGATGGAAGCCCAGCGTAGTGGTGACGATGGACATGACGCCGTTGATGATATAGGCGACAAAACGACCGGATCTCGAGAAATACATATCCTTGACAGAGGCGGGAATGGACAGCTCCCGCAACTTTGCCATGAAATGCATGTCGTCGAAGTGAAGCCTGGAATAGAACGCCAGGATCAGCCAATAAGCCAGGAAGGCTAGGTTAAGCAGGATCAGACAGATCTTTAGAATCCGTTTTCTCGTATCAATACTCTCAAGCAAGTCCCTCATACTACTTGACAAGCCACCAGTGCCAAACGTTGACGGCAGATTCGAGTGTAAATCCCATTCTCTCATAAAACCGGCAGGCCGGTATGTTGGAAGACTGGGTGGCGACGGATAAAGTGCGTGCGCCATGCTGATAGGCAAATGTGCAGACGTGGGAGATCAAGGCAGACCCGATATGTCTGTGTTGATAATCCCTGTCGATTGAGACGAGTCCAAGGTTCCCGGAATCCTTCCGGATATTCAATGTAGCGAGACCTCTTGGAATGGTATCGACGTAGTAGCAGAAAACATTCGTGGCGATAATATGTTTGACGGACTGCTCGATCCAACTTGTATATAAGCGCTCGAAACTGCCAATAGGTAGTCGGTTATCGATTTTGAACCGTGAATAGTGCCCACTCTCTAAGGCAAGATTAACCAACTCTGGACTCGTATTCTTTACCGTCCACTCTCTCACAGAAGGATGAATGACTCCCATGTCGCCAAGTGTCTTTTTATATGTAATTTTTGTATCAACGAGAGGGACTGACTTTAATGGAAAAATAACATCCGTATTTGAAAAAACATAAATCAGATCAAATTCTTTTTTCAGTTGATCAGTCATCTGGATTAATGTTGCGGCGTCATCTTCAGAAGAGATAGTAGTCCTACCAATCCTGAGCCCAAAAAAGGTGCTGTCCCAAATCAGAGGGGTAACTGTCATCTAAAATTCAATTTCTCTTTTACGATATAGTATTGCCTGCCCTTCACTTGGTCATAGATCCTTCCGACATATAGGCTGAGAATGCCGACGACAAAAAGCAGAAGGCCGCCGACAAACCAGATGGAAAACACAGTTGTCGTATAACCAGGAACGGTGATGATTCCAGCCCATCTTGCGATTAGGTTGTATAGCGCCAGAATAAACGAGACTAATGACATTCCAAGTCCGGAAGCAATGGCAACATACAGTGGTCGGTTGCTATTGGAAATAATGACATCAAGCCCCAGCCTTAATAGTTTCTTGAAACTATAAGAGCTTTTTCCTTTAGTGCGCTCGGCGTGTGTCACCTCGATGGCTGTGCTCTTGAATCCCAGGTAATTGATCAATGAAGGGAAAAATCTAACGCGTTCTGGAATCTTGTTGTACTCTTCGATGACCCGGCGATGGTAAATACCAAAGTTGGCAATGGATTTATCCGTATCCAGGCCGCTGATCCAATTGTATATCTTATGAAAGACTGAAGAGGACATTCGTTTTAGAAAACTATCGTGACGTTCGGTCCTTCGAGCGTAGACGATATCAAATCCTTCACGTGCTTTATTCAATAAGTTGATTATTTCTTCCGGACGGTCTTGCAAGTCACAGTCCATTACGACGATCCATTCTCCAGTAGCATATTCAAGCCCGGCAGAGATTGCATAATGTTGGCCGAAGTTGCGACTTAAGTTCAATCCTTTTATTCGTGGATTTTTTTTACATTCTTCTTGGATCACTGTCCAGGATTGATCCGGAGATCCGTCACAAACCAGAATAATCTCATATTCTACAGATAGGGACAGACAACACTCATAGAGGCGCTGGATCAGTTCCGGGATAATCGTCTCCGCTTTATATACTGGAGAGACAATGGATAGGGCGAGATTGTTCGTTTCCATCAAATAAATAATTATAAGAGTCCTCTACTTCCGAGTTTGAAATATGCCCAAGCAAACTCCATCAATACGACAATTACGCACCATGGAGTGAGGAGTTTATAGGTTTTCTCTCTCAATGAAGAATAACCGTAGGACCACATCATAACAAGTCCCGGGAGACCTGGTAGTAGGAATCGTTCAGAGTTACTGAAACCGCTGACAGAAACGACCCCTAAATATGATATGGTAAACGCGCCTATCAAAACAAAGTCTCTCCATTTTTTCCGTCGAAGAGCCTCATAAATGGCAAGAATAGCAAAATAGCCCATGAAGTTACGGATGAAGTTACCACCATGTTTCGTTTGCTGAGCATATTGCATATCGAGGTTGACCATGGTAGAGAAGGGAAGAACCAAAACCATAGGTGCCATAACTGTACCCGTTGCATATTGTGCCCATTGGTTGCCTCGAGCTGTTTGCTCGTAGCGACGTTTAGACTGGTTCGTGTCTTTTTGCTCCCAATACCCCTCTATTTCTGTGGATGCTTTTCCCCCGAGTAAAACAACGATGCAAAGCATGCCCCATCCAAAATAGGCAAGGCGCTTCATCCCTTTTTTCATGTGAGGTGCTGAGGAAAACAAAATTGTAGAAACGAGTGTGAATACTGCAGCCGCCCCTAACACAGTTCGGAAGAAAAATAAACTGCCAGCTAAAAGGGATGGTGGCAAAATCCCCCAGAAAGAGGCTTTTCTGTTACGGATGAAATAATCCAGCCGTTCAAGAAAAGCGACTTCTAGAAACAGCATTTCCGTTTCTTTTAGATGATATCCGCAGTAAATAATCAGATTTGGCATCAAGGCCATCATAATGCCCGATAATCGCCCGGTAGCCTCGCCAAATGTGCGGCTGCTAATTTTATAGACAAGAACGCAGGTAAATGCACTGATGAAAGCCTTAATAATACGAGGAATCAAAATGCTTTCCCCAAATAACCGATATAGTAGAGTTAAATAAAGAGGATATCCGATATCCGAAATCCCGTCAAAATTTTCAGGAGTAAAAAATAGAGCGAAGATATCCCAAATAGTCCTAAATGATCGGTTGATCCATGAAGCATATTCATGATAACTCAAGGCATCTGCCGAATCAAACTCAAATGGGGTACCGTATGAGTTGATGTAATAAAAATAGGACCCGAATACCCAGATCAGCCGAAGAATTAATGCACTAAGAAAAATATTCCTTACAAATAATGAATCTGGTCGTGCTCCCCAATCCTTGCCCCAACGCGAAGTTAAAAGGAAAAAACCTACAACGAATAGAATGCCCAAAGCGATGAACCCCCAATGCATCGTATAGTTGAAATACACGATACTGACAAGCGCGAGAGCAATAAAGTACGTAAGGATGGCTCGCTGTGCGATTTGTTTCGAAAAAACCAATCTATAGTCTTTCATTCGGAGAATGATTTGTTAATTAGATGTCTTACGGAATAGGTCAAGTGAATGAAGATCATCACAGAGCATGTATGCAAAAGCCAGTGTTGCTTCAGGGTTCATATGAACCGAAATGCAAAAGTTGCTGGTATCCTGAGAGATTGGACATCCGGTGGTATAGTCAAGATAGTGGAACTCATACTTGCTGGCCAATGAGCGGAATAGATCACGCATATTATCGAATCCAATCATCTTTTTTGTCGCTTCAATATAAATAGGGGAATAAACCAGTACAACTTGAATAGAGTCAGACCTGCACTGTTGCAGATAGCTTTCGAATAGTGCAAGGTTTTC
>JAEEGG010017732.1_pt1 | contig 14593 bp, 13 predicted proteins | sample 9134161 | NCBI WGS metagenome assembly JAEEGG01 (sample SAMN16246543, study PRJNA631951) | gut metagenome | biome: gut microbiome; feature: rumen; material: CR-attached | host: Bos | place: Iran: Karaj | collected 2018-10
AGCCTGCCCATTATGCAGACCAGAAGGTGAAGAAGAGCGATGCCGACATGAACATCGCCCTCACCCGTACACAGGATATCTTAGGCTATCTCGGTGCGCATAAGCGCGAGGGACAGGTGCTGGTAGGCTTCTCGATGGAGACGGAGCATCTGATAGAGAACTCTCGCGAAAAACTGACAAAGAAAAATGCGGACTTGATCTGCGCCAATTCCATTGCCTCTTCCGAGACGGGCTTCGCCGTTGACACGAACCAGGTCACCCTCATCACGCAGCATGAAGTGAAGCAACTGCCCCTCTGTACTAAGGACGAAACGGCTGATTTGATCTTAGATCAACTTCTCACTTTTCACTTTTAACTTCTCACTTCCATGCACATTCTGATAGACATCGGCAACTCTACCATCGTGGTCGCTTTGGCAGACCAGGAAGGTAATATCGCTCACACTTGGCGCTTCAAGACGCGCAAGGAAGAGACCGTCACCTTCTTCCGCTATGAACTGAAACAAGGACTTCGGAAATACGGTGTCGAGACTGCTGATGTAGAGAGTGTTGTGATCTCCTCGGTAGTGCCTGAGGTGAATGATGATGTGGCGCAGGCTATCAACGACCTCACAGGACTCACCCCTCATTTCTTCAGCATCGCCGATGCGGAGGGACTCCTCACCATCGACATTGAATCCCCCTCGCAGTTGGGTAAGGATCGTCTGGCTGATGCCTTGGGCGCCGTCGCCTGTTATGGGGTGCCCGCCATTGTCATCGACTTCGGCACGGCTACCACCTTTGGTGTCGTCGATGCCCAGCGCCGCTTCTTAGGCGGTCTGATCATTCCGGGTGTCAAGACCTCGCTCAATGCCCTCAGTCAGCGCGCTTCCCAGTTGCCTGCCATCTTTATTGAAAAACCGCAACATCTGATAGGGCGTAACACATTGGAATGTATGCAGAGCGGTATCCTCAATGGCACCGCTGCCATGATCGATGGTCTTCTGGATCGTCTGCTGCCAACGCTTGGCGACACAGCCCATATCATCGCTACCGGTGGGATGGCAAAAGACATCGTGCCCCAGTGCCACCATCAGATCCTGCTCGATAAATACCTGCTGTTTAAAGGACTCTTCAAAGCCACCCGTCAGAAATGAAAATCGTCATTATCGGCTCAGGCAATCTCGCCACCCAATTGTCGTTGGCATTAAAAGATGCCAACCATGAAATTGTTCAGATTTTTAGTCGTACGGAGGTGCATGCTCAGGAACTCGCAGAGAAGATCGGTTGTGCCTATACCGCTTCGCTGGATGCCGTCCAGGCTGATGCCGATATCTATATCCTCGCTGTGAAGGATGATGCCCTCGCTGGGCTGGCAGCCACCCTCTGTGGCTCGCGCCCGAACGCCCTGTTCCTCCATACAGCAGGCAGCATGCCGATGGACGTCTTCAAGAGCCATGCCTTGCAGTATGGTGTGCTCTATCCGATGCAGACGTTCTCGAAAAACCGCCGCGTCAACTTCCGCGAGATCCCCTGTTTCATCGAGGCCTCCAGTCCTGAGGCGCTGGCCGCCGTCCGAGCCCTTGCAGCAAGCATCTCCAATCATGTGGTCGATTGTAACTCCGAGAAACGCAAGAAGATGCACCTCGCTGCCGTGTTGGCCTGCAACCTCACCAACCACTGCTATCGCTTGGCAGAACGCGTACTCGAAGCCGAGCAGATCGACTTCCGCCTGTTCCTCCCGTTGATTGAGGAGACGGCCCGTAAAGTCAAGACCCTCTCACCGAAAGAAGCCCAGACGGGTCCGATGGTGCGTTACGACCAGAACGTCATGCAGATGCAGATGGCGATGCTCCCCGATGCCCGCACCCGTGAGATCTACCGTCTGATGGCTGAGAGCATCCACGACGACAGCACTACCTTATAACATACGGCACAGTTTCCTGAAGTCCGACTCCTTGCCGTAGCACACCAGCACGTCATCGGGCTCCAGCGGCTGATCATCCTCTTCTTCCGCCGTGTTCACCACCACCGAGGCATTGAACTCAATACCCAGGAAATTCTGCAGTTTCTCCTTCTTCTTCACGGCGATGATCTTCAGGTGATAATCCTCGTAGAGATGCAGGTCGTTGGCAAGCAGACCGACGAACTTCTCAGGGATATTAAACTTATACACGCAGTAGTTGTCGTCTATACGGAAGAGATCGGTCTTCACGCCCAGATCCATCTGACGCACCAGCGAACGGGCGGCACGCTCCTCGGGAATCAGGATCTTCTCGATGTCGAAAGCCTGCAGGATGCTCTTATGCACATAGTCGTTGGCACGAGCATAGATGCTCTTCACGCCCAGTTTCTTCAAGAGCGCCACCACGCGGACGGAGGCGCCCAGATTACTGCCTATCGCCACGATCACCACATCCACCTTCTTCAGCGGCAGCACCGTCAGGGCCAGCTCGTCGCAGGCATCAATTTGAAACGCGGCATCACAGATGTCCTTCACTTTCTCTACACGGCTGGCATCGCTGTCGGCGGCAATGACCTCATGGCCCAGGGCAGACATTTCATCTACCAGCACCCTGCCGTATGTTCCTAAACCTATAATAATACACTTCATGATATGGTAATATTGTCTTGAGGTAATTTATAATTCTGGTTCTTATACTGTTTCAGCAGTCCCTGTGCCAATGTCACCACGCCCACACGTCCTAAGAACATCAGCGCCACCAGCAGCAGCTTGCTGGCCTCCTGCAACTCTGAGGTGATGCCCAACGACGAGCCCACCGTTGCGAAGGCTGACACGCACTCGAAGACAATGGCTTTCAGGGGCAGGTCGGGGTCGGTCAGCGTCACCATAAAGATAAAGAAGCCCAGCACGATCAGACTGGAGAAGATGGCTGCGTTGGCACGACGGATAGAGTCGGTCGATAGCTCTCTGCCTGCAAACTCCACGCGGTTGGTGCCTCGGATGATGGAACGGATGTTCAGGAAGGCCACAGCAAAGGCGTTCACCTTCACACCACCTGCCGTTGACTGCGAGGCACCGCCAATCCACATCAGCATCGTGTAGATGAAGATCGACTGGATGCACATGCTGTTCAGGTTCACGCTGATGAAACCAGCCGTACGCGGACTCACGGCATTGAAGAATGCCTGTACCACTTTCTCATGTATCCGCATCCCCGCAAACGTGTTGTTCCACTCAAAGTAGGCGAGGAGCACCGTTCCGAGCACGATCAGGATGGTGGTGGTTCGCAGCACGATCTTTGTGTTCAGGTCAAACAGGTTGGGAATGCTCAGACTAGCGTAGTGGCGTCCGTTGATCCATTTCCAGATCACCGTCGCGTGTCTTTCCGCCGCAATTCTCAGGTTCACCAGCACCGGATAGCCGATACCGCCCAGGATGACTAGCAGCGCCAGGATCACGTACAGCCAGCAGTGGCCTCCCTGCAGCAGCACGGGTGCACTCATGCCGTCGGGATAGTTTGAGAAGCCTGCATTACAGAACGCCGACACGGCATGAAACACGCAGAAGAACAACTCGTGCCAGAAGTCCAGCCCGATCGTGCCGTGGATATTCAGGAAGATCGATACGGCTCCAGCGAGCTCCAGGATCGCCGTAAAACCGAAGATGTTGAGCAGGGTGGACCACAGCGAGGCGAGCGATTTCGAACTCACCATGTCGCTCACCATCATCTGGTTGTAGATACTCGTGTTACCCATGAAGAAGAGGGCGAAGAAACTGGTGATGGTCATCATACCCAGACCACCCACCTGGATGAGCGCCATGATCACCAGTTGTCCGAAACAGGTAAACGTGCTGGGCACGTCGATCGTCGTCAGACCCGTCACGCAGACGGCACTGGTTGTCGTAAACAGCGAGTCGATCCAGGAGAGGTGTACGCCCGGCTGGATACAACGGGGCATCAGCAGCACCCCCGAGCCCACCAGGATGATCACCATGAAGCTCACGGCCAGCATCAGGGCTGGGTTCGTCTTCCTGCCCAAGGAGGTGGTCACTGCGTTCGACAGCTCAATAAAGGAGATGAGGAACAGGATCAGCAGGTGGAACCCTCTGTTGTCGAGAATCCTCATCACGCCGATGGTGTCGTCGATGTTGAAGAACTCCACGAAGATCGGTATCAGTGTCAGCGTCAACAAGCCGTTGATGCCCCATCCCAAGAGGTTATAGGCCGATCTCCTGTGTCCCCGTTTTGTCAGCACCAGTTTACTGATACGCTCGATCAGGAACATGTTCCAAGCCCAGAAATACACCAGGTTCAATTCGTTCTGAAGCCTTTCCGTCAACACGAATCCGAACTCCAGGATAGCGCCTACAATCACGCACAAGGCCGCAATATCCGCCAAAAAAGTCATCACCTTGATGGCGCTTTTGATGCACGATCTCAGATAATTGTTATGATAGAGTGCATTCTGTAGTGACCACATCTTCTCCATATTTATAGGTCCGTTTTGGTTGCAAAAATAAGAAATAAAACTGAAAGTCCCAAATAATTGCCTAAAAAAACATAAAAAAATTCTCAACATAACATAAAATAGAGAAAAATGATTATTTTTGCACACGTAATTAAATGTTATTGTGCTTATGAGCAAGACAACAATGGGTAATAAACTACCCCGAAAACTAGAGCAGAAAATGCAGACTGTAGGTGAGCAAATCAGGCTTGCCCGTCTGCGTCGTGACTTGAGTGTGGCCCAAGTGGCAGAACGCGCCACCTGCTCGCCTATGACTATTGCGAGGATAGAAAAAGGGGCACCGACAGTTGCCATAGGTATCTATCTGCGCGTACTCTATGCTTTGCAACTCGATGACGACATTCTGCTGCTGGCACAGAAGGATGAGATGGGTCGTGCCTTACAGGATATTGCCCTCAAACATCGCGAACGCGCCTCAAAAAAGGGATAGCCTATGCACACATTATTTATATATGCCGACTTCGACTGGTTAGGTCAGCCCTTGTTGGTTGGCCTGTTAGGTTACGAATCACTTCGTGGCTCTGATTCCTATTCGTTCAAGTATGACAATGATTGGCTCCGCCAGTATGGCAGCCTTTTTCTGAGTGCCGATATAAACAACTATCTAGGTCAGCAATACACTCAGCCAGGAAAAGACATCTTTGGCTGTTTCAGCGATGCCTTGCCCGACAGATGGGGGCGATTACTGCTGGATAGGCGTGAGCAAATCCAAGCTACAGAAGAAAAACGCTCTATCCGTAGGCTGTCATCGTTCGACTATCTCATAGGCATTGATGATTTTTCACGCATCGGTGGTTTCCGTTTCAAACAGTCAGAGGATGGTGAGTTTATAAATAGCGAGACGTCTCTTCGCATCCCGCCATTGACAGATATACATGCCTTGGTAGCAGCCAGTATGGAAATCGAGAAGAGTGAGGAACAGAATCTGTTGCCTGAAAAAAAATGGCTGCTTCAACTTGTTCATCCAGGAAGCTCGCTTGGTGGCGCACGCCCTAAGGCCGTTGTGATGGATGATGGTGGTAACCTCTATGTTGCAAAGTTCCCATCTCGTAAAGATGATTATGATGTTGGCCTATGGGAACACCTTAGCCATTTGTTGGCAAAGGAGACAGGTATTTTAGCAGCCGAGACAAGTGTGATTGAAACTGGTAAGAAATACCATGCGTTGCTCTCAAAGCGTTTTGATCGGACAGCCGATGGCCGAAGAAAACATTTTGCCTCTGCCATGACGCTTCTTGGCTTGACTGACGGTTGTGATGCCAAGACAGGTAATGGCTATTTGGATATAGTGGATTTTATCCTTCAGAACTGCTGCGATGTTGAAGGCAACTTACGTCAACTCTACCGCCGAGTGGCATTCAATATTGCTATAGGCAATAGCGATGATCATTTCCGTAATCATGGTTTTCTGCTGACCCCTCGCGGATGGACTCTCTCACCAGCCTACGACATGAATCCAACGTTAAATGATTATCAGTCTCTTCTCATTAATTCCACGACTAATCGTGCCGATCTTCAAGTTCTACTCGATTCATCAGAAGAATATATGATTAGTAGAGAAGAAGCAAAACAAATTATTGAAGAGGTAAAAGATGGTGTATACAGATGGCAGACCATAGCCATCAATCTCGGCATAGCCAAACGAGAAATAGATATTTTCAAACAAGTCTTTCAGATAAGAAGACTCCCCAACCAATAAGGTCGGGGAGTCTCTTGGTTAGTATCCCATACAGGACGTGGCTCCCAGTGCAGTCAGGATCGCCGAAGCAATCGATACGATGATCTGCACGATAAACTTAGCTGTCTCTTTCTTCGTCATAGCTGCTCACTTTTCACTTTTCACTTTTAATTAGCCCTTGTCGAGATCGTCATCGTCGTCGCCTCCAGTGCTGCCACCGGTGTTACCACCAGTATTGCCGCCTTCGGTGTTGCCGCCCTCAGTGTTGCCTCCATTGGTGTTTCCACTCTCGGAGCCGTTTCCGCTCTCGTTGGTGTTGCCACCGTTCTCGTTCTCATTGTCCTCAATCTCACCTGAGTCACCTGAGGTCACGCGCTTCAGCACGTTACCATCCTCATCGAGGCAAGTGATCTGGATAGAGGTGTTCTTCAGCTCGTCCTTCACATCCACGTTCGGGGTGAAGATGATACGACGTACGCTGATCAGGTTCGCCTTCACGTCCTCCAGCTTCTCGACAGCCTTCGAACGAACGCCGAAGCGCATGGTGCCAAGTCCAGGCAGGGGGATGGAGTGACCTTCGGTCGCCCAGGTGCGGATCACCTCACCAGCTGCATCCCAGGCAGCCTTGATCACACCAGATGAGATACCTGAGTGGGTAGCAGCCTCCTGGAACACCTTCTTCTCGGTGATGGGTACGTAGAGGTCTGGACGCATCACAAACTTCATACCCGGGTTCTTACCAATTTTCACTTCACGACGCTGTGCAATTACTTTAATAGCCATAATTCAATCTAATTTAGTTTTTGTGTGTTGTTAATAAAATTATTAGTTCTCTCGGTGTCTCTTGAAGAGGGCTTTTACAGCACTATTAAAGAAAAAACTTGCTACCATTAATGCGCGCAATTTCTAGATTTAATCCTCGCAATTTTTATCCTTAATAGCCGCCTCTGCTACCTCTTTCATTTGACATTGCAAAGGTACGAAAAATTCATGAGTCTTGCAAATAAATTGCCAAAAAAGACACGTTTTAAAACACGTTTCGAAAAATAGGGCAAAATGATGCACTAACGGTTTCAGATTTCAGATTTCAGTTTTTATTTTGCTACCCCTTCATCCATAGCCACCCCTTATTATAAATTATATAATATATATATTATATAATTTTATTAATATATATATATTAATCTCTCTTTTCCCCCACGCATCCACATCTCTTCACCGTATACCCCCGTCCATTTTTAAAACTGAAATCTGAAATCTGAAATATGAATCCAAGAATATATCCACCGCCCCGTTTGAGCTACATCATCCGTCTGAAATAATAAAAGCCGCTAAAAAGCGGCTCTTTAAAATGGAGTAGTGTCGATAAAGTCTTGCTCCCTCGCGGGATTCTGCCCGGATAGTCAAACATACATTTGACGTTGCAAAGATACGAAGTATTTCTGAAAGTTGCAAATTTTGGAGTAGCGAAATCAAAAAAAAGTTTGTTTTCTTTGATGAGTCGTGACAAAATTCAGCAATAAGCTAAGGAATTCGCAAATTATTTTCAGTTTTTGCCATTTTTAGCCTAAAAGTTTGGTAGAATGGATAAATAACACTATCTTTGCCCCAGAAATTGCATCAAGAGTGGCTACATTAGCCCACCAACCGGCCTAAGGCGCTTCGCTTTGCGAAGAACCATTTCAAAGAAATAGAATCGTTGGCAGCGGTGGTAAAGCGATGCGAGTGAATGTTTAATCCACTAAAAATAAACGATGATGGAAATCAAGAAGATTGAGAACTGTGATTACGTGATGCTCCCTCGTTTGCAGCGTCCAGGTTTGAAACCAGAGCATGTTGAGCGCGATGCGTTCAAGGCTGAGTTACGTCATGTGGAGGGAAGGGGTGACTTCTGGTTGCTCTTCCAACAATCCAAGCCCCATGTAGTAGCCCACGTACAGCTACCCAAGTCGGAAGCAGAGTTTGATCAGATCCTCGGCTTCTGCCTAGGCCAGAACAAATGGTGCGAATACATCGAGGGCGATTTGTCCTTCCTCTGCGTCATTGCGGGCTTTAATGCAGAAGAATTGACACCCAAGTACCCTGACTTCATAAAAGAGCGTGTCCTCGCCCTTTACGATGCTGTCTATTGGTGGTATGAATACGGAAAAGTTTTAATTTATTAAAAATATGTAGTATAAATGGTACTTTTTGAATAATTTGTAGTATCTTTGCGGTTTGTAAAATCAATATCAACAGAGAGTGAACTTAGGACAGGTATATACAAAACGCGTTGTGGCAGACTATATGGTTGGTCTGTTTACGCTGAAGGGTAAGGCCAAAGTGCTTGACCCTTGTTTTGGTCATGCTGTCTTCATCAGCAGTATGCTTGAAAAAACGGAGTTCCTTATTGATGGTGTTGAGATTGACGAAAAATCATTCTCCCTATTCGAGAATCCTAATACAAAACGTTGCTCGTTAAAGAATTGTGATTTTTTTGATATAGACGATAGGTATGACGGCATTATTATGAATCCTCCATACGTTCGTCAGGAAGAACTGAATGCCTTGAAACCGCTGGGGGTAAGCAAGCAGAAATTGCAAACGTCTTGCGGTCTTATGACTATATCGAGTAAGGCTAACCTCTATATGTATTTTATCTTGAGATCTATTCTCTTGCTTCGTGATGGAGGTGAGCTGATTGCAATTTTCCCCAATTCCTGGACGAACACTCCTGTTGGCAAACAATTCTATGAGCAGATTTGCCATCATGGATGTATCACCGATTTCATAAATGTTGAAGGCGAAGCTTTTGAGGGTTCGCCTATGGTGGATGTCTGTATCTTGAAATTCGTAAGGGGAGAATCTGGCAACACCGAATATAAGCAAATGACAATAAGCCCAACAGATGTATTGTCTATCACAACTGTAGACAAGCAGGGAGAAAATAAAACAGCGGGCCTTGTCAAACTCCAAACGGTAGCAAAAGTAAGGCGTGGCATAACAACAGGATTTAACAAGCTCTTTGTAAATCCGACGCTTTTCACGCGAGACCACCTCGTAGAAATACTCTCATCTCCCAAAGACATACAGGGGTTCTCAACGAATCATTGCAAATTAGACACGATGCTTGCAATTAAGGACGGTGACGTACTTAATGAAGATGAGACTAACTATTTGGAGAACTGCTCCAATGTCATTCTGAAAGAGGGTAAACCTCAGACACTGAAATCCATGATTGAAAAGGGACAGCCCTGGTATTATATCACTCTTCCAGAGACGGCTCAGATTATCTTCTCATATATAGTCAGAAGCAATCTGAAATTTGTGCTGAATGAAGGACGGTATAACGTTAGAGATAATTTCTACATGATAAGTTCTTTACACAACCAATACCTGCTTCTTGCATTATTGAACAATTATCATGTGTTCAGGCAATTGGAACTTTGTGGAAAGAGCTATGGGAAAGGAGTTTTGAAGTTGCAGACATACGATATTTCCGATATAAAGATACCTCATCCTACAGCATTGTTAAAAGAGGATACATACAGGCTTATCAAACTGTCTGAAGATTTGGTAGCAACTTCAGATGAGGACAAAATCGAAGCGATTAGTGACATTCTGAATCCATATTATGGTGAAGAAGACGCCAAAGATATTTTTTTAGAACTGAAATCAAAACGACTCGCAAAATATGAATAATACAACAGTCAGCCTGTTTTCAGGCGGTGGAGGTCTCGACTTGGGATTCAAGCAAGCAGGCTTCAATATAGTCTGGGCAATAGACAATAATGAAGATGCCGTCAATACCTACAAACGTAATGTTGGTAGCGAGATTCTTTGTGGAGACATAACAGCCATCGATATAGAAAAGATACCTCAGGCAGACATTGTTATAGGTGGGCCTCCATGCCAGTCTTTCTCTTTGGCAGGAAATCGTCATTGTGATGATGAGCGAGGCAGACTGGTATGGCGTTATCTTGACATCATCAAGCGAGTTTCACCCAAAGCGTTTCTGTTTGAAAATGTCATCGGGTTGATTTCTGCAAAAGACAAGCAAGGTAATAAGATACTTGACAACTTGCTCGAAACTTTTTCAGAAATTGGCTACCATGTTACATGGCATTTAGTTAATGCTGCTGACTATGGTGTGCCACAGGTAAGGAAGCGTGTCATTATCGTTGGTCTTAAAGAAGGAACATTTGAATTTCCTCAAACGACACATAACAAACTTGGAACTGACGGCAAGAAGAAATATGTCAGCGTAGAAGAAGCCATAGGTAATCTGCCTGAGGCAGGGAAAGCTAAGGGTATCTCAGAGCACGATTACCCTACGATGAGTAAACTTGATCAATATATTTGTGCCCATGTCAGGCCTGGCGGCAACTATATGGATATTCCTGACGATGTTCCTTCAGTAAGAATAAAACGACTCAAACGTGATGGTGGGCATACGACGTGTTATGGCAGGATGCTGCCAGAGAATCCTTCTTACACCATTAACACATATTTCAACCGTCCTAATGTGGGCTGTAATATCCACTACAAGTACGACAGAATCATTACGCTTAGGGAGGCTATGCGTTTGCAGACTTTCCCTGATAGCTATGAATTCGTGTCAAAATCGAAGCAAGGTAAGAACCTGATTGTTGGGAATGCTGTACCTCCACTTTTGGCATACGTGCTTGCTACTAAACTGAAAGATTACCTCAATTAAAAATACTCCTATGTGGCTTAAAAACTCAGATAAAGAAGTCGAGTGCTTTCATCCAGTTTGCAAAGAGGCTTTTGAAGCAGCTTTGAGACAACTGAACCTTGATGATACATACGAGGTGCAACATCATCGCTATGTTGGTTCCATTGAAATGGACTTGGTTATCGCCAATAAGAAAACGAATAAAATATTGTGTGTCATAGAGGTAAAACGAACTATGGCAGCAGTAAATAGTACACGATACCAGTACCAGGCAATGAGTTATGTTCAGTCATTGCGTGAAGCAGAACAGGAAAGTCGATATTATATTCTGACTAATCTTGAAAGCTCTTGTCTATTCAAATTTGACAGGAATCGTCCAGATGTTTATGAGCAGATTATTGAACCTGGCATTTCTGTAAACCACCGTTTTTCAGATGTGGGTAAGGAACAATTTATGGCTGACTTGATTCAGCAGTATGTAGGCTACATAGACGTTATACTGCATGACAGCGGTAAATACCTGCTATCATTCAAACAGTTTGCTGACGAGATACAAGAAAAACTCGATACAGAAATAGAATGGAAATCTGCTTTGGTCGCGCTTTTCTATGAATATATACGCGGTTCTTTCACAAAAGTTGACAGGGATAATCTTAGGACTATAGCCCAGCTTTCAAACAAATTAGACTTGATTTGTCGAGAGGGCTTGAAAATCAATTTCAAAGACATCTTTACTCTTCCTGAATTGAGGTCTAACGAGAGGGATGTTAAGACGAACAAGTCATTACTTCAGCAACTCTTTGAATTAGGGAAGACATATGTAGATGCTGATGAATTGGCCAGTGTGATGCACAAAGTTGTTTCAGATGAACACAAACATGAGGGTGAGGTTCCAACAGACACAGAATTGGCCACATTAATGCTTTGCCTTGTAAAGTATGTAACAGGAGATTTGAATGACATCGACAAAATAATGGACCCCGCTGCTGGTAGTGGAAGTTTATTGTGTGCTGCAATAAGCATTTATGACCATCTTCAACCTTCGCAGTTGGTGGCTAATGATATCAATAAGAAACTGTTGCAACTTCTCTCGCTGCGTCTTGGTTTGAAATTCGCCACAACAATCGAAAAGAATAATACTGCAAAGATTACTGCCAAGAGCATTTCAGAATTGTCCGTTAGTGATTTTGACAATGTCAAGGTCATCATAATGAATCCACCTTATCTTGCCGCTACTGGTGTGAAATGCTCTGAGAGAAAAGCAGAACTTTACAAGAGAATACGCCAGCTGAAAGGTACTGAGCCGACAACAATAAATGGGCAAATGCCTCTTGAAGGTCCTTTTGTAGAACTTGTTTCAACCTTGGCAAAAGATGGTACAGTTATTGCCGTTATTCTTCCCAACACTCACTTTACAACCAAGGGTGAAGCAAGTAAGGCTATAAGAACCATGCTATTAAATGATTTCGGCCTGCAAATGATATTCAACTACCCTCAGGAGCGTTTGTTTGAGGAGGTGGCTCAGAATACATCGATTGTTATAGGTGTAAAAGGCTCACAAGCCGAGAATATCCGTTACCTTTATAGTAACGAGGTCGTATCGCAGATTGACACAAGTAGCATTGGAACAGTCTTGTCTTCTGAGTTTAGTTTGGATGGACTTGCTAACATTGACAACCAGTTTGAGGGATGTCTTATGACCAGAGAAGAACTTGTACGGATGGTCGATTCAGGTTGGCAGATTGGCAATATGGCTAAACGCGATGCACAGAACTTTATTCAGGCAAATATTGCTTCTTCAAATCGGTTAATTACTTTATCTGACAGTGAATACAACGATTACAGACGTGGTAAGATAGGTAATGATGGGTGTACAGATTTGCTCTATCTGAATCCTAAGAGCCCATTCTTAATAGAAGCTCGCAAGCATTTGAGAACTCATCTCGCTGCAGGTCTTAACAACGCAAAATTCGAGAATCTGCTTATAGGTAAAGGTGAATCATTGTTCTTCAACGTAAATGGTATGACAGATCGTCAGATACGAAAAGTGGTGGATATGTTCCTCGCAGCAGAAACAGGGAAAGGTAAGAAACAACGACAGGACAAAAAATCACCTGAAGATTACGTTGCCGTTTTGAAAAAGGAATCTGGAAACGTTTCACCTGCGTATAGCGTTATGCTCCCACGTATGATTAGGAGCAACGGACGTGTATTTATTAGTACCCAGCCCACTTTCGTTTCGACTAACTTCTTTGTTATCCAAGCAGACGAGGAACGTTCGAAAATTCTTGCATCCTGGTTCTCTACTATTTTCTATCAGTTGGAATGCGAGGCATACGGTAATAACAGAAAGGGGCTACGGAAACTGGAGAAAGAAGATTACGAGCCACTGCATGTTCCCATCACATCGGAGCTGACGGAAGATGAAAAACAGCGTATCATATCTACCCCATTATCGGAATTTGTCAATTTGCGCTCTCCACAAGTACGTGAAGTTGATAGAGTCTGGGCAGAAATATTGTTTGGAGAGAATGCTGAAGATTTTATTGAAGAAGCATTAACACTCGTACCAATTTTGGTGGCTGACAGAGAAAAATAAACCTCAACAAGATTGTAGTAGATATACCTCCCATTGCCAGCACATTAATTTTCAGCATTTCAAAAAGAAAAGGGCTGCTATTTTCACAAACAACAACCCTTCAGACTTTTTTTATCTTTGTTGTGTGCAAATTTAATTAATCTTTTCAATACAAAGAATATTTTTTTATTAAATAATGTTAATACTCTGTTGTTGAGCAGTTTATATGATAATATCTTCAAAGAAAAGAGTTCGTCCAGGAATAGATTCGTAAATAGATGTTTTGGCATGAGCATAATGTTGAAATGTCAACGAGATTTCTCGACAGCACTCGAAATGACAGAGGGGAAGAAGAGATGAAGAGTTCGGCTTGTTGCAAGATTCTCAATACTAATTGGAAGTTTTGGTGGATAATATTCGCGGAAATAAAGAACGTGATAAGGAGGATCAGAAGAAACAGGCTGCAATGGGATGGCACTGCATTACGGTTTAGGAATGTGAGCTGAAAACCCAAGTTAGGGAGCAGACATTGGACTCGTTGGCTTTTACGCTAAATCATATTTGGATGCAGGATCATCAGGTTGTGGTAACAACTTATCAATCAATGGAGGAAGAAAACGGTATGCCAATGGCAGCAGAAGAGCAGATTTAACATTCATTATTGTAGATGCTATCTTTAGTCGGTTGTGGGGATGGATTATTATCACTACCTTTGCCCCAGAAACCAGACTTAGATGGAAGTAAGAGGTTCTGCACGAAAAGTCGTCATCACGACGTGTCGAATAACAAAAACCATTATTTTATATTATTCAGCAGTTCCGCTGCTGGAGTCTCTTGCATTTTGATGTAGGCGAAGAGTTTCTTGCCTGCATCTTTGAGGCTGGCCCCGAAGAGATATACCACATCGTCGATAATCAAGAATCTGTCATGGTTCTTGCGTCCCGTTGGTAGCAAGCGGCAAAGCCGAGCGTCGCTGGCAGAGATTGACGGTGATGGGTGATATCCAATTGACATAATCATATCAAGATCGTAGTATTCTACTTGATATGTTTTTCCATCTTTGGCAGTTGTCGCAAATTTTGCGACAACTGATTCACCATCCAATTCTTCTTGCAAAGCATTGTTAATATGTTTGCCGATCATCGGGTTGGTACATCACGATCTCGCCTTTGCTTGATTCAATGTTGTT